>Ga0138256_10002892_pt1 | contig 18326 bp, 13 predicted proteins | sample KNB2016incub_MG_FD_105486 | JGI IMG/M metagenome (GOLD analysis project Ga0138256, IMG submission 105486) | Active sludge microbial communities from wastewater in Klosterneuburg, Austria - KNB2014incub_MG | ecosystem: Engineered > WWTP > Activated sludge > Unclassified | place: Austria... | reverse complement strand
TTAACGGTGACATAGCTCAGTTGGTAGAGCAAAGGACTGAAAATCCTTGTGTCGGTGGTTCGATTCCACCTGTCACCACTAACATTTTCAGGAAAAGATTCAATGAAATCATCTTCTCCTTCTAGATTGCAACACGTTCTGTTGATTGATGATAATGAAATAGATAATTTCATCAACGAGCGTATTATCACCTCTTCAGGGTTTAGCGAGGTATGTACTGTAAAAACCTCTGCCGATGAAGCTATTGAATACCTGAATATCATTGCCAAAGACAGTAAGGTACCGTTGCCACAGGTAATTTTCCTTGATTTGAACATGCCTGTAAAAGACGGTTTTGCTTTTCTTGACGAGTTTAATTCGCTTGCAGAAAATATCCGTCAGTCATGTCGCATCATAGTGCTGTCATCATCCATTAGCCCGGACGATATTAACCGCGCCTCTGCCAACCCTTATGTCATCCGTTATCTGAATAAGCCATTGGCTGAAAAATATCTTGAAGCAATAGACCTTTAGGATTTTTTATTACAGAATTTACCTCATTCAGTATTGCGTTTAAAATTTTCCGATAAAGTTTTACAATAATCTATTCCATGTACCTTTGCCGCCTATGGCTACAACTGACGAATTATTCAAAAATATCATATCACATGCCAAGGAGTATGGATTTATTTTTCCCTCAAGTGAAATCTATGACGGACTGAGTGCCGTTTATGATTATGGTCAATATGGCGTGGAGCTGAAAAAAAATCTGCGCGACTACTGGTGGAAAGCTATGGTGCAGACAAACCCTGATATTGTTGGAATAGATGCAGCCATTTTTATGCATCCTACAATATGGAAAGCTTCGGGACACGTTGATGCATTTAATGATCCGTTGATTGACAATAAAGATTCTAAAAAACGCTACCGTGCCGATGTGCTGATTGAAGAATATGTTGCAAAAATTGAAGATAAAATACGTAAGGAGGTAGAAAAAGCAGCTAAGCGTTTTGAAAATTTTGATGAGGCCATGTTTCTGTCAACCAATGCACGTGTACTAGAATACCGTCAGCAGGTTGATAAGATAAATGCCCGTTTTAAAGAAGCCTTAGAAGCCGGTAATCTTACAGAGGTTAGGCAGATTATTATTGATTTAGAGATTGTTTGTCCTGTCAGCGGATCGCGTAACTGGACAGAAGTGCGACAGTTTAACCTGATGTTCTCAACACAATTGGGAAGTGTAACAGACGATTCTGCAACCATTTATCTGCGACCTGAAACAGCACAGGGAATTTTTGTAAACTTTTTAAATGTTCAGAAAACGGGCAGGATGAAAATTCCTTTCGGTATAGCACAAACAGGTAAGGCTTTTAGAAATGAAATTGTAGCAAGACAGTTTATTTTCCGTATGCGTGAATTTGAGCAAATGGAAATGCAGTACTTCGTAAAGCCCGGCACCGAAATGGAATGGTACAACTACTGGAAAGAAAAGCGGTTTAACTGGCATCTTTCTCTTGGCCTTGGTGCTAATCGCTTTCGCTTTCATGACCATCTCAAGTTGGCACACTATGCTAATGCTGCCTGTGATATAGAGTTTTGTTTTCCTTTTGGTTTCAAAGAACTTGAAGGTATTCACTCACGTACGGATTTTGACTTGTCTAATCATGAAAAATATTCCGGAAAAAAATTACGATACTTCGATACAGAGCAAAACACATCGTTTGTTCCTTACGTGGTGGAAACCAGTATTGGGCTCGACAGACTGTTTCTTGCGATGCTTAGTACAGCGTACAATGAAGAAACACTTGCTGATGGTTCGCAACGTACAGTATTAAACTTCCCACCATTTTTAGCCCCCATAAAATGTGCTGTTTTACCTCTGTTGAAGAAAGACGGACTGCCCGAAGTGGCTCAAAAAATATTTAATACACTCAGACTTTCTTATCAATGTCATTACGATGAAAAAGATGCTATTGGTAAACGTTACCGCAGACACGATGCCATTGGAACACCTTTCTGCATTACGGTTGACCATCAGACATTAACTGATAGTACAGTTACACTTCGTCACCGCGATAGTATGGCGCAGGAACGTATTGGAATTAATGAATTGAAAGCGATTTTAGATAAAGAACTTGCTTTGGAAAATATTCTGGCTAAACTGTAAGTCTGTTTTTTTATTCTATTAAAAACTCAACTGTAAAGTCATGATAATCGGGTTGTGAAATACCATGAGCATAAGAAGTATTTTCAGGTTGTGTGTATTTTGAAAGATAAGCCAAATCAATTTTCTGATGAATGTCATCATCTTTTTCAATTTTTTTGACTGTAACATTCAGGATGGTGTTGTTAAGGTTTAATTGACCTGCACCATTCTTTAAAATTTCATTAAACCATCCAGTTTTACTTTTGTTCCAACTGCGTGAAAAGAAACGGCCTGCTACTGTTACCATCCAAATGTCTGTAAATGACTTTCTGTTAATACCACTTTTAATTCCTATTAAGGTATAATGCTGGAGGTAATCGGTAAGAAGTTTGACAGACATGTACAAAGTTTGATGACAAACGTAATTTTTTAAATCGGAAAAATAGCTGCTATTATCAATTTATCTTTTTAACATCACTAATTCCTTTTATTTTTACGCCCGTGATAAATTTTTTAAAGAAGTATCCTTTTGTGTTGCTGTTGCTGATAGCCCTTGTGGGTTACTATCAGGTTGCATTTTTTCAGAATACGTTGAAGTGGGATGTCACCGATCAGTATTATCCGTGGCGCATGTTTGTGGTGCAGTGTCTGCGAAATGGTATTTTACCTTTTTGGAATCCATACGAACAGTTTGGTTACCCGATGCATGCTGACCCGCAAAGTGGGGTATGGTATCCTGTTGTCTGGCTTATGTCGTTGTTTGGACCCTATACACTTTACAGTGTGCAAATAGAATTTATGTTGCATATCATTGGTGGAGGCATTGGTATGTTGTTTTTATTACAACGTTTCCATATCAATCCGTTTATCGCATTCATCAATTCCATTGCTTATATGTTTTGTGGTTTGTTTGTAGGCAATGCGCAACATCTGACTTTTACCATTGCTGCCTGTTGGTTACCTTTTGTCATTCTTGCTTTTAAGAACATGGCAGAGCATAATCACTGGCGTTTTGCATTGCATTTTGCTTTGTTTGGCTACTTGTTGGTGTCGGGAGGATATCCTGCTTTTGCCATCATTTTATTTTATATTCTGTTAACCGTATCAGTATTTCTTTTTATTCGTAATCGTCAGAGCAAACATTGGATGAAACGCTTTCTCCTGCATAGCATACTTGCTGTTGTTCTGTTATTGTTGTGTTCATCGGGTATTTTGTACAGTGTTTTTCAAAGTTCAGATTATCTTGCGCGTGCAGAAGGGCTCTCATTTAAAGTAGCATCGTTTGGTCCTTTTTCACCTCAGTCACTCATATCTCTTATGTTTCCACTGGCATCTGCACGCGACAGCGAATTTTTCGGAACAGACATCAGTATGTCTTCAGTTTTTATTGGGATGTTGCCGTTGGCAGGATTTTTACTTTTTATCATCAGACCTAAATCGCGCTCTGCATGGCTTATTCTTGCAGCAACTATTATCATGCTGTTGGCTTCTTTTGGAAGTTATACGCCTGTTTTTGGCTGGCTTTACAATACTTTTCCCATGCTTGATTTATTCCGGTTCCCCTCGGTTTATAGATTATTTTTTATTATAGGAATTATGTTGCTTTCTGGCATGGCACTCTCTGCACCCGATGCTTTCAGCCGCCTTAAACTACCATTAGCCACCTTAGGAGGCATTGCCGCAGTAACAACTGTTTTTTTCTGGATAAAGAATACGCAGGACTGGAACTTTAAACCTTGGCATGATGCTTTCAACAACATTTCGTTTACGCAGGCAATAGCACTTCAGGGTTTTATTCAATTGCTGTTTATTGTGATGATGTTGCTGGCATTATTAATTAAAGATAGGGCAAAAATTTTGATGTCCATGATAATATTGTCTGCCGCCAATGTAATTGCTGCTGCACAATTAAACATTCCAGTGACGGTGACCTACAATCTAAAAACCTCCGAAGTAGCAAAAGAAGTAAAAGAAAAAGCAGTTGCAGACTTTCCTGTTCCTGAAGTGCGACCTGTTTTACTCAACAACGACTCAGGAGGGTGGGTAAGTCCTTTTTGGCGAAACTTAAATCTATTTAAAAAACAACCTGCATGGGATGGATATAATTCTTTTCAGTTGAAAAATTATGTAAACTTTGTTGATGATGAATCGCTCAGGCAAAGGCAGATTGCCAACAACTGGATTTATTTTTCAGACACAGTTATTGCTTATTCAGAAGAACCCATTATAGTTGCTCCTGCATCTTTGCATAATGTTAGTTATGTACCTGCAAACAAAGCAGGCTACTTGAATATTCAACCAACATCTGACAAGAAAATTTCTGTAAAAAAATTTATTCCCGGAAAGATAATTGTTGATGCAGAGGCCAAGGCGCCCTCGGCTTTAACACTGATGCAGCAGTACTATCACGGATGGAAAATTTATGACAATGGAAAAGAAGTTAAGCCCATTATTACCGATTATTTGTTTATGACCATTCCTTTAACACAAGGTAGTCATCAGATAGAATACTGCTATGAAAACAAACCGATATATTATACTTTGTTGCTTTCGGGAGTTACACTTTTTGCATTAATAGGTTTTTCACTTTTTGCCTTTTTCAGCAAGAACAAGTTGCAAGCTATGCCAAGTTAGTGCAGCAGTTTTATCCCATGAAAACTCTTGTTGCCTGATTTCACCTTTTTGCCTTAGTTGTTCGGCAACTTCCTGATGTTGCAATACCTGCTCCAAAGCACCGGTAATGGCATTTACGTTGTGTGGGTCAACGCATATTGCTGCATTACCTGCAATTTCAGGAAGACAACTTACATTGGAAGTAATTACAGGAACACCACAGCGCATGGCTTCAATCATCGGAATGCCAAAACCTTCAAAAAACGAAACATACATCATTGCTTCTGCAGATGCAGTAAGTTGTGCCAAGGCTTTTGCCGAAAGTCGTCCGGTAAAAATTATATCGTCTTCAATTTTTGTTTCAGAAAGTGCCAGTTGCAAATCACTTTCCATTTTATTTCTATCGGAGACAAACACAAACTTTAATTCTCCGCCAAACTGTTTTTTGTATTGTCCAAAGGCACGCACCATGTTCGCTGTGTTTTTACGTTGATGCAGCGAGCCTGTATATAATATAAAGCGGCATCCTGTGGTATATTGGTTACGCACCAGCTCTTGTTCTTTTGCTGAAAGCGGCTTGTACATGTCATGAATGCCGTTATAGAGCACGTCTGTTTTTTCAATGTTAATATTATAGGTGTTTACAATATCCTGACGTGAAAATTCAGATACAGTACCTACTCTCTGCGCTTGTTGTGCTGCTATGCGCGACCACTTACTGTAATAACGTGCTACCTGTGCCGGCATATATTGTGGAAAATGTTCAAAGTTTAAATCGTGAATTACTGCTACCTGTGGTACAGTTGCTTTGCTGCAAATAAAACTCTCGGGGCTGAAGAATAAATCCGGTTTATACTTTTTAAGTGCTCTGTGAAGGCTTATTTCAAACCAAGTGTACCATAACCATGGATGCCGGGCCTGTGGATAAACAACAACAGGCAGAATGTTATTGCTGAAGACAAATTCAGAATGGAACTTACGATCGAAAAAAAAGATAAAATGATGCTCCGGGTGCTGTGTGACAATACGCTTCAGGGTCTCGAATGCAAACCATCCTGTTCCATCCAACTTTTCTTTAAGCAACATTCTGGTGTTTACCGCTATCAGCGCCATTACGATTATTTATATTTTTGTAGTGCAAAAGTATTTTAAATAGAAACTCATAGCAGGCCATAAAATAAATTCCCTCATGTTGAGTTATATATTCCGTATCCCGAACCATATGTACAAACAGCTGTCTATTGTCCTTTTTCTGCTACTATCAGCAATACAATCCCATTCGCAAAATCTGCCTTTAGGCTCATGGCGCGAGCACCTTTCTTTCACACAGTCACAGTTTGTGGCGAATACAGCCCAGCGTGTTTATTGTGCCACCGATCAGGCTGTGTATTTTATTGATAAATCAGATAACAGTGTTCAACGCTATTCAAAAATAAATGGACTTTCTGATGTCGGCATCAGACTGATGGATTACAGCCATTCAGAAAATGTGGTTTTTGTGGGCTATGTAAATTCCAATATTGACCTGATATCAAGTACGGGCATCATAAATGTTTCTGATGTTGAAAGAAGAACAGCTACCGGTGATAAAACCATTAACGATGTAACGTTTAATTCAAAGTTTGCATACCTGGCAACAGGTTTTGGTGTTCTGGCACTCGATTTAATAAAGGCTGAAATAAAAGAGACCTACGTTGTTGGAACCACCGGAAATGAAGTTCCTGTTTATTCGGTTACTACTGATGGTACCTATATTTATGCTGCCATTGCAGGCGGAATTCTCAGAGGAGAAATAAGCAATCCATCACTCAATAATTTTGCAGAATGGCAAATGGTTTATCCAAATACTTTTACCGGAGTTACATTTAATAAGATGTGCTGGCTCAATGGTAATCTGGCTGTTAATTTTCATTCTGCCACAGCGGATAGTGTAGTTATCGTTAACACAACAACTTTTGCAACAGGAACCACATTGCTTAGTGGAGGCTTTGAGCTGCGACAGTTAAAAACCGAAAATAACCGCCTTTATGCAGTGAATAATTATTCTGTTAATGAATGGGATAATAATTTTCAATCATTACGACAGATATATGGTAGTGCTAACTATCAGAACACAGATATGTTTGGCATAGCTACAGGAAGTGGCAATCAACTTTACATTGCTGATCGTAACAATGGGTTGGTAAACTATACAGACAATAACAACATAACATTTACCGTTCCAAACAGCCCGGCATCGCCCAATGCAAGTTTTGTATTTCACAATGGCACATCATTGGTGACTACACATGGCACCAACCGCTGGAGCGACAGTTATGGTACTGATGGATATTCAACTTTTGATGGTGTACAGTGGAAAACATGGAATGTAAAAACTATTACCAATTCAAATGTTGATCTCAATCAAATGCTCGATTTGCAATCCGTAGTCAGGGAGCCCGGAAATCCAGGGCACTTTTTTCTGGGTTCGCGCATCAATGGTGTTTTTGAATTTGATAATAATGTTCCGGTGAAGATGTACAATAAAGACAATAGCAGTTTAAAAGGAGCATTTGGAAATCCGGGACAAACAAAAATTGGCGGTTTAGCGTATGATGCTGCTGGAAATCTTTGGGTAGTTAATTCAGGGGTAAACACACCATTAAATGTAATGAGTAAAGATGGTGTTTGGCAGGCAATCAATCTACAGGCTGTTATTCCATCAGGAGTAAATATATTTTTTGGAGATATTTTATGCGATTCTTATGGTCAGATATGGACAACCTTAATCAGCAATGGTTTGATTGTATATGATCCTGTGGCGCAAGCCTCAGCAAGAATTTCTCAGGAGACCGGTGGATTAAATGTAAATGATGTTCGTTGTATTGTTGAAGATAAAGAAGGGCAGATTTGGCTTGGAACATCAGAGGGTATTGCCGTTATTTATTCTCCCGGAAATGCAACAGGGAGTACAGCAGTTAAAGCACAAAAAATTCTGATAACTATTGACGGTATTACACAGTATCTTTTAGACAAAGAAATTATTACTGCAATTGCAGTTGATGGAGCCAACAGAAAATGGATTGGCACCAATGGTGGAGGCGCCTTTTTGCTTTCTGCTGATGGCACAAAGCAAATTCAGAACTTTAATACTTCAAACAGCCCTTTGTTTTCAAACACAATTACTTCAATTGCCATTGATCCGGTTACAGGCGAAGTTTTTATCGGTACCGATAAAGGATTGATTTCTTATGTTGGCGATGCAACACAAGGTGCAGAATCGTGCTCAGGATTAAAAGTATTTCCCAACCCGGTGAAAGAAAATTATAATGGTCCTATTGCAGTGCGTGGCGTTACAGCAAATGGTAATATTAAAATTACTGATATTGCAGGAAATGTAGTTTATGAAACAACAGCTAAAGGTGGAATTGCTACTTGGGATGGTAACAACTTTGAAGGCAAGCGGGCACATACAGGAGTGTATTTGGTTTTTGCCACCGATGAAAAAGGTGACAACACGTGTGTAACTAAACTTTTTTTGGTGAATTAATTACCGATTTTTCTGTTGTTGTGGACTTTTTAATAAGGAAAAAACAATAAGCAAAAATCAGATATGCAGTTATGTTAGCTACATCATGAATCCACCATACTGCATCGCCTATAGTTGTACCAATAAAAGAGTCAATAAACACACTGCAAAAAGTGTATATAAATACCCCTATTAGCAATGTAAAAACAGGATTATTGAGTTTGTTTCCTACACCTTCAATCCATTTTAGCGATGCCCATGCTGCTAAAACAGCAACGATTGATAAATAGCCAAAAGAATAAGTTCCTCGATAAGCACCATTATCACTTACTAATGGCAGAATGATAAATACCAGTACATAGCAAACAAAAAGCAATAGGTAAATTAGTTTAAAAAGCTTCTTTAGATTGTTAAATAGTCCTGATGATTCAATTATGAAAACCATGAGTAATGCTTCTGCCAGAGTATAAATATCCACAGCCAACAGTACATAGGAGCGGTTTGTTTTATAAAATGTCCAGCCAAAAATATCAGTTGCTGCACCATACAAAAGCAACAAAATTAAAAGCCGGAATTGTAGTCCGGCTTTCTTAAATATCATTACTCCGAATAATGCCACCAGCACTTCAATGCAGGTTGCAAGCATCCGAGTAAAAAAAGAATCCATTTAATCATGATGAGGGGGGCCAATGTCGTTCGAGAATTTTATTATCAACTACTACATTTGCTCCGGATTTGTCAACAGCAAAAATAATAATTCTTAGTTTACTGTCTTCGCCATCTTTGTCCAAACCAAAGTAATAGCGGATACCTCCAAAATTATTTTCGCCATTGGTTGCCTCATACAACCGGGTTAAAAAGTCCTCAGATGAAAATAAGGCATAAGGCCATTTAACGGTACCATCACCAAAGGTTTCATTAAAAAAAGAGGTGTAGGCACTCATGTTTTCTTTGATTTTTCCATACTTATAAACAGATGCCGCTGTGGGAATTGTTTTTCTGTATTGTGAAAGATAGTTTGTTATGGCTTCGGGTGTCAGTAAATCATAGGCATGTTTTAAAGTGTCGTTTATCAGGTAAATATCAGCATTGTCTGTTGTGGCAAAATTTGCAGGTTGATCAACATCATAATTAAACTTACATGCTGCCAGCATTTTTACATCTTTAAAAAGAGTGGCGGGTTCATTATCACTGAATCCATAAAATATGTATCCGTTGGCTTCCGGGTCTTCTTCTGTCATTTGCAACAATGCTTCTGCGGAGAAGGCACCACCGATGGGCAAGCTCTTAAGTTCTGAAGCAATGGTACTGTTGTTTATGGTTTCCAAATAGTTTTTTATCAGCGAAACAGCTTCGACAACTGTCATTAAATGCTCGTTAGGCAGCGCAGGTGCTGCTGCCATTTGTTTGGCAGCAGCAACTGCAGTTTCTTTTTTTTCTTCGGGGTTACTACAAGAGGTTACAAGCAGGGTAAGTGTTAGGGCTGCTGTAAAAAATCCGATAATTCTGTTATTCATGTTTTTGGTTTTAGTTAGACAGTAAAAAAGAGCGGTTTATTTTCTGTCAGGATAACTTAAATATCGGTTTGTGGTTGTAAATTTTAGTTAATTAAAAGTTGGATTATTTTTTTCAAATATACTTTTGAAAAAGCTTAATCCAACAATAATTGTACAAAATGCAATATGGTGGTACAAAATGTAAAAAATAGTTTGTTTTCTGTAGTTACTTCAAAATAAAAAGGAGGCAAAACGCCTCCTTTAGAAATCAATAATTACAAAAAACACTTATCTTTTTTTGAACCTTGCCTGAAAGAAACGCAGATAAGTAGGTTCATAAATCATTTCTAATCCTTTTATTTTTTCACGATTTTTATAGACACGTTCAATTGATTCTGAAATCACATCCATGTGTGCCTGTGTATAAACCCTTCTCGGAATGGTTAGCCGCACCAATTCCAATTCAGGGAAGTAGTGGTCGCCTGTTTTTTTATTTCTACCAGCAGAAACAATACCTCTTTCCATTGTTCGCACACCGCTGTCTTCATAAATTTCAGCAGCTAATGCCTGAGCAGGAAACTGTGTTTGTTTAAGGTGTGGTAAAAACTTTTTAGCGTCAATAAAAATTCCATGCCCTCCCACAGGATTTACAATTGGAATATTCATTTCATTGAGTTTATCTCCCAGATACAGTACCTGTCCGATTCGTGCCCTGATATGATCATCACTAACAGATTCAATAATTCCTGTTGCCATTGCTTCCATATCACGTCCGGCTAATCCGCCATAGGTATGCAGGCCTTCATATACAACAACAAGATTACTTGCTTCTTCAAACTTTTTATCATCGTTTAAAGCCAGAAATCCTCCGATGTTAACCAATGCATCTTTCTTTCCACTGAAGGTTGCTCCATCGGTCAGGCTGCAGATTTCTTTTACAATGGTTGCAATGCTTTTTCTTTTATAACCGTCTTCACGTTGTTGTATAAAATAAGCATTCTCTGCAATGCGTGTCATATCTAGCATAACCTTAATGCCTAGCTTTGATGTATATTTTCTAAGCTCTTTAATATTAGCCATAGAAATTGGCTGACCACCTGCCATGTTAACTGTAGTTGCTACACAGACATAAGGAATTTTGTTCGCACCAAATTTTTTAACTAGTTTATCTAGTTTGTTTATATCAATATTTCCTTTAAAAGGATGTAGGTTGGAGCTGTCATGTGCTTCATCAATAATGACATCATAAAATGTTGCACCTGCAAGTTCCTGGTGAAGACGAGTTGTAGTAAAATACATGTTACCGGGAACTATATCGCCTTTTTTAATCATTATCTGCGACAGAATATTTTCTGCACCGCGACCCTGATGCGTAGGGATAAGATGTTTAAATCCATAATATTTTTTTACTACTTCTTCTAAACGGTAAAAGTTTTTACTGCCGGCATAAGCTTCGTCACCGAGCATCATTCCTGCCCATTGCTGATCGCTCATGGCAGAAGTTCCGCTGTCTGTCAACAAATCAATATATACATCTTCAGATTTAAGAAGAAACGTGTTATAACCGGCCTGCTGTAATGCTTTTTTACGCTGTTGTGGTGTTGTCATTTTCAACAGCTCAACCATTTTTATTTTAAAGGGTTCTGCCCATGAATGTTTTGGCATAATAAATTATTTTTTGTAAGTTGTGTTTTTAAATAACTTTTGAATTTATTTAAACAATAAAAAATTCGCTTGCAATAGTAAAATAAAGCTAAAAACTAAAAATTGACTTTCATTGGTAAAATCCAATAAAAACTTCATTTTAAGCTGTTAAGAATATGATTAAAATCAGTTTAATGAAAAATGCAGCTTAAATACTTTGTTCTAAAATGAAAATCAGAAGAATTACAGAAATAAAAATAACAATTAAACCTTCTGTGTTTTTTTTGTCTGACTACTCCATTTCGGACAATCACATTTTTTTTTAAAAATACGACAAGAAGATTGAAACAAAATTAGCGTTGCTGTCAATAAAAGAAGTGTGTAACGATATTTTTTTAATTGTTCCATTGTAAAGTATTTATCAGTTGCAAAACATCTTTGCGTATAAACTCCAATGATGGCTGCAACGAATCTGCATTTGGAATAGTATTAAAATACAACGACCCTCTTAAAAAATGCTGAAAGCTGTCGGTAACATAAAATTGCAAGTTGCTAGCTGCATTTCCACCGATATCATAAACTACTCCATAAACTTTATTTTTTGTATTGATAAAGGTTTCGTCAATGCCATTTGCTTTTATGGTATGCTTGTAGGCAAAGCCTCTGGAGTCTTCAGACATTTGGGTAAGGTTTTTTTTTAAAGGCTTATAGGTAAGATAAAGCTGCGCACCAAATTTTGGATAGAGAATATATTTCCAACAAGGCTCAGCAAATCGGTTTGTATCAGGCAAAACATAACTGTAGTCGGGTGTTTCAAAACGATAAGGACAAGAGTTGTCTGTAAACAAAGCGTATTTTTTTTCAGGCATATCTATACGAAAAAAACCGCGCGGCTTTGGTGCAGGTGTTTTGCTGCAAGATGTTAGTATGCCCAAAAGTAAGAAACACATTAACTTTTTCATTCCTGTTCTTGTATAATCTGCAATTTAACACGTTTTATTTTCCGCCTGTCAGCGGATTCAATAGTAAAACGCAGGTTTTTGAATGATATTACTTCGCCAATACGTGGTATGGTGTGATTGATTTCCAACAACAATCCGGCAAGAGTGTCTTTTTCACCTTCTATTTCATCAAACATTGTCATATCTATTTCAAGAATACGACATACCTCATTCAGTGAAGTTTTTGCCTCGAATACGTAGGTTTGTTCATCAATTTTGGTGTAAACAGGTTCTTCATCATCAAACTCATCTTTTATCTCTCCAACTATTTCTTCAAGTACATCTTCTAGTGTAATAAGCCCTTGTGTTGCACCAAACTCATCAACAATAATGGCCATGTGTATTTTGCGTTGTTGAAATTCTTGCAATAAGTCATTTATCTTTTTGTTTTCAGGAACAAAGTATGTTTTACGGATAAGAAGTGGCCAGTCGAAGTTTTCTTTTTTAATGTGTGCCAATAAATCTTTTATATGCAACACCCCTTTGATATTGTCAATAGACGATTCATAAACAGGTACTCTTGAATATCCTGCATCAATAACACGTTGCAATAACTCTTTAAATGGTGTTTGTAAGCCGAAAGCAATCATATCGGGAAGCGGACGCATTATTTGTTTAACATCAATATTTCCGAAGTTAACAATACCTTTGAGAATACGTTTTTCTTCCGGTGGAGATTCAATATCACTGGTAATTTCAATGGCATGTGTTAATTCATCCAAACTTACGTTAGTACGTTTGCGTTTAAGATGTTTATCAAAAAGTGATGTTGATTTTACTAATGGAACACTAAATGGTGTCAGTATTTTTCCAATTATATAAACAGGGTAAGCCATAAAGGAAAGAATACGCAGGTTGTTATGTGCAGCATAAACCTTTGGTAACACTTCGCTAAACATGGTGATGAGAAAAGTTACACTGAAAACTTGTACAAAAAAGATGAGAATGGGATTTTCACCCAGCAACTGTGTGTTTGAAAAAATGAGAGAAGAAAAAATGATTAATGAAATGTTTACACAGGTATTGGAAATTAAAATTGTAGCAAGCAGTTTTTTAGGCTGATCGAGTAATTGTAGAATTATTTTATTGATGTATGTTGGTTTTTCATCTCTCAGGTACTGAAGTTGTGCAGGACGCAGCGAGAAAAATGCGACTTCGCTTCCTGAAAAAAGAGCAGAAAGCAAAAGCATTATAAGAATAACAATCAGATCACCGGTAAATGAATAGGATGAAAAATTGGTAAGTAACAAGCTACTGACGACAGGCATGTTGAGGGGTTGAATACAATGTAATTTCCTGCAAATATAGGATGAAGTGGCTTAGTTGGGTATTAAAAGCCATGCAATGCAGTTAAAATGGCAAATCATCATTTAATTCAGAATGACTTGCATCAGATGCAGGATGTTCAGTTGTTGATGTTTTGTCAGTAGTGCCTGTTGAGGGATTTCCGTTTTCATCAGTTTTGCGACCTAGTAATGTCATGCTGTCGCCAATGACTTCAGTAATGTATTTTTTATTGCCGTCTTTGTCATCCCAGTTGCGTGTGCGTAGTTTTCCTTCAATATAGACTAAGCTGCCTTTTTTCAAAAACTTTTCTGCAGTCTCTGCAAGCTGTCGCCACAACACCACATTATGCCATTCTGTTTGTGTAACTCTCTGCCCGTCCTTGTTCTTATAAACTTCAGATGTTGCCAATGGAAACTTTGCTACACTTATGTTGCCATCTATATGACGCATTTCCGGGTCTTTTCCTAAGTTGCCTACTAAAATTACTTTATTAACTCCTGACATGATTGCTTTTATTTAACTGCGTAACGAATGTGTATTTGTTTATGCTTACAAATATAGCAATTTGGACATAAAAAAACCCCGCTTATGCAGGGTCTTTTTTTAGGATTGTATTTCTTATCTTGATTTCACAATTTTCTGCACCTGATACTTTCCATCAGTATGAATAGCCAACATGTAAATTCCTGCAGGAACATCCATGTTGATTTCTGACGTCTGATTTAAGGTGATTACAGAACGATAAACAATCTTGCCTAGCATATCCAAAACCTGAATTTCTGCATTACCTTCTTTTTCTGATAGAACAAAGATATTTAACTGATCAGTAAATGGATTTGGTGATATACTGATGTTGTTTAACACTTCAGAAATAGCGCCCTCGCCCTGCTCACGACAAGATGTTACTGTGAGTTGGGCTGATTTTGTTTTGTCGCAACCAAAGGCTGTTTCTGTAACCTTGTATTGTCCTGCTAATGTTGCAGTATAGGTTTGTGCTGTAGCTCCCGGAATTAATACACTGTTTCTGTACCATTGGTAGGTTACTCCTGTAAAATTATTTGCAGTAAAAACTTGTGCTGCTCCATTACAGATAGTTGCACTTGTAGGTGTAATTACGGGTGCAGGATTGTTGATGACGTCTAAAACAGCAATGTTACTTGTCACCGCACAGGAGCCATTTATAGAAACTTCAACTTTATACTGACCTTCAGAAGTAACATTGATGATCTGACTGTTTCCTGGACGTAGTACATTGTTTCTAAACCAGCGATATGTGTAACCTGCTCCGCTATTAGCAGTAAAGGTCATTGGTGTTCCGCTGCAAACAGTAGAAGTTCCTGCAGGGCTAACAGAAGCAGAAACACTATTTTCAGTTAACACTGCAGCAGGTGATGTTCCACTGCCACAGGGTGAAGTAATAAATACCGTATAACTACCGCCTGATGTTGCAGAATATGTTGAACTTGTTGCACCGGAAATGATGTTGCCGTTTTTATACCACTGATGTGTAAAACCTATTCCTGATGATGCACTCAATAACATTGAACCTCCAGTACAAATAATCTGATTGCCCGATGGATTTATCTGTGCATTGAAACTTCCTATACTTACAATAATAGTATTGCTGTTTGTGTTGCCGCAACTTGCACTAACATTACAAGAATAGTTTCCTGAAACATTGGCAGTAAAACTTGTTGATGTGGCACCAGATATGTTATTGCCATTATTTTTCCACTGATAGTTATATCCGGGAATAGGATTGTTTACATACATTGTTACGGTTCCCTGATTACAGAGCGTTGTTGGGTCGTTGGTAGAGATAGAAGCTGAAACAGAAGAAGCAGTATTTACAGCAATTGTTTTTGATTTAGAGCAACCATTGGCAGTTTCAATAACTCTGTACGAGCCATTAGATGTTGCTGTATAATTCTGAGAAGTTGCGCCAGTAATGTCCACACTGTTTTTCTGCCATTGATACTGTACACCGGTAAAGGTATTTGCTGTGAGCACTACCGAACCCGGACTACAGAAAGAAGTAGGTGTAGTATGAGAAATTGAAGGTGTGGGGTTGTTGATTTGATAACCAACGACACTGTTGGTAGTTACTGTGCATGAGCCCGAAGTGATAACACATTTATAGGTTCCTGATGAACTTATATTTAGAGTTGAAGCGGTACTGGCCAACAGTACATTATTTCTATACCATTTGTAAGTAAATCCGGGGCCGGAAGTAGCATTTAAAGTTGCATTAGAGCCTGCACAAAAGCTTACCGTTCCTGATGGAGCAATTTGTCCTGTCATTGCGCCAATACTTACACTAACTATTGCAGATGTGCTGCTGCAAAGGTTTGAATTTGTAACCACTACTGCGTAGTTGCCAGTTACGGTGGCATTGTATGTGGAGATGTTGGCACCTGAAATCACATTACCATTATTGAGCCATTGATATGTTAGTCCTGTTCCTGAATTTGCAGAAAGAACAACAGGACCTGCACAAACATTAATGGTGCCGGTGGGGGTAGTTACTGCTGTTGGTGTGTCACAAAATGTGGTAAATGGAACAGTGCTACTCCAAGAAGAAACAGATAGCCCACATACCAGTTGTAACTGCCATTGATAATTAGTGTTGGGTTGTAAACCTGTTAACGTATATGGAGTAGATACATTATTTAAAATTGTCCATGTTGAATTGCTTGCTTTTTTATACTGAAGGTTATAAGAACCGCCACCACTACCGGGAGAGCTGTTTAGCACAGCTGATGTTGACGAGATGGATGTTGTATAGTTATTTTGTGGCGTGTTGCATGGTTGTGCTGTTGTAGAGAAAGGTATTGATGCAGAAAAACCTGAAGTTGTTCCACCTGCACAAACAGTTTCTACCTGCCATTCATAGTTACTACTTGCTGTCAAAGAATAAGCTGTGTAGCTTGTTGATGTTGTATTTGCTGTAGTCCATGTAGCATTACCAACTAAACGATGGCGAACATTGTAGCTTAATGCGCCACCAACTGCTGTCCAGCTAAATGTTGCAAAAGTTGAATTTATATTTGTTGTTGAAGTGCCTGTAGGAATACTGCAGGTAAACGGAAGTGTGGTAAATGTTGTTGAAATCGTAAATATAGAAGAACCCCCTGTACAAACGGTCTGCACCTGCCACTCATAGTTGCTTCCCGCTGTCAGACCTGTAGCTGTATAAGGTGAAGCAGTTGCAGTAGCTGTAGTCCATGTTGAAGTACCAACAACACGATAGCGCAACACATAACTTGATGCACTTACTGCTGCTGTCCAGTTAAAAACAGCAGAGGTGTTCGTTACAGTAGTGGTGTTCATTCCCGGAGGAGGCATACATGCCATACCAATACATGCAGTCAAACATGCGCCACTGTTATATTTATTAATGATTACAGCTTGTGGCTGTGAACCAAATCCTAAAGAAAGATTGATACCTACGGAATTCAAATGACAATAACTCATTATAGTTCCACCTCCCGAAGGAATTGGTGCGCCACTACAGCTTCCTTCATAACCATAACCTGCTGCGGGACCACAACCATCAATGGCAGTGTTGTTTCCATTCCACACACAAGCATGTGTATGTCGCGAACCCATTAAATGACCTTGTTCGTGAGTAACAACCATTACGCTCCATGAGTAAGTAGGGAAATTGCTATAAGATGAGTTGATACCGCTATAACATTTACTTGAGTTGATGTTTGATGCACAAATGCCACTGAAACCTGCAGCTATACCACCACCACCACCATAGCCAAGCAGGTGACCCAGGTCGCCATTGAAACTTGTACGGTATGTCTGGAATTGACTCAGGTAATTTGAAGATGTTGTTCCTGTATAAGGACTAACCACATCCCAAACATATACCTCACTCAACTCTACAGGAATGTTATCGTTGGTATAGATGATGGCACTTTGATTGAAAATTCCAGTAACATAATTTGCAGCATCTGTAATACTTCCTTTTCCCTGAAAAATATTGTAATTTACTTCCCAATACAACCTGATACAGTTTACCATCATACCTCTGTTGGCAGGCAACTGCAATTCTTGAGGTGTATAAGTTCCGTTGTCGGCAAGTGTTGCACATTCCATTGCAGGTCTGGAAGTCAGGTCTGCATCGTTATAAATTACATGTAGGTTAGAACGATTGTTTTCCAAACGGCCAATAACGAAATTTCCTGCCGATGGAGTAGAAATCAATGCCATCACTTCATTATCAAAAATGCTGATGGCTGCTATGGAATTGTTATCACCATTAATAATTCCCTGATAATGTAAACCGGGAGTATAGTTCACAGCCCCGCCATTACTGCCTGCTGATGTAACACTAAAATCAGGAGTGAAAATATTTGCTTTATACAAATCAACCTGCACAGTATTATTGTTAATAGGAATTCGCAATGATAAATAATCAGGTTGCTGACTCATTAAAGAAGCAATAGCAGACTTGTTCAACTCAACAAATGTTGCTTTGGTTGCAGTAGCTGCATGTTGTATGTTCAGTTGTTCATTGTCCGGACTGACAGTAAAAAGGTTCTCCGTTGCAAACACAGCCTGTTGTTGCCTGGCAGAAAATATTTTTTGTGCTACAGGTTTAAGATTCTGTGCCCACAACATCATGGGCAGACAAATTAATA
>Ga0138256_10002890_pt1 | contig 18330 bp, 14 predicted proteins | sample KNB2016incub_MG_FD_105486 | JGI IMG/M metagenome (GOLD analysis project Ga0138256, IMG submission 105486) | Active sludge microbial communities from wastewater in Klosterneuburg, Austria - KNB2014incub_MG | ecosystem: Engineered > WWTP > Activated sludge > Unclassified | place: Austria... | reverse complement strand
CCTGCAAAATTTTTCTCATAAATCATATATTCCTTGGTCAATTTGTAGGTTCCAATAGAATCTTTCACATTCACGCTGTAATCACAGGTTTTTTGGGCAAATATTTGGCTGCTTATCAAGAAGAAAAAGGCTAAAGCTACTTGTTTCATTTTTTAATTAATTTTTTTGCAAATTAAGACTATTTTATTGTCATTTTCATCAGTTGTAAAGAAACAATATTGTTTTCCACCTTCTTTTATTTTCCATTTTTTGCGGATGCTTTCCACCGTTTCCGGAAAATTTCGTGTGGTGATATTGAATTGTTTTCCTTCAAGAAAAATTTTCATCTCTTTTTTGTGATATGCGATGGTATTTTCAATTTCGAAAATTCTTCCCGGAAAGGCAATCACTTCCGAATTGGTATATAAATGCGAATGTTTATGCAGTTTTTTGAGTTTGTAAAATGTGCCAACTTCATCAAATCCGCCTGATTTCATTATCGCGCTGTTGGGTTCGTATAAATAATTCTCGGGCAAACCATAGTCAGGAATTTCGGGATTTTCATCCAAAACAAATTCGAAAGTATCCCTTTTTTCCTTGACAAAATTGATGGTTTTCAGGATTATTTTTCCCAAATAATCTTTGTGTATTTCCCATAATAATTCTTTTACTTCATTTTCGACCGCTACGATATGAATAGTTTTGACGTTTTTCAATTCAGATAATCCAGCTGTGATATCAAGAAGAGGCGCTGTTTTTATTAGAATTCTATCCGAATATTCGAAAAATAAATCAAGGTGTTCCGGTACATTAGGCAAACAATCTTTGAGCATAAAAACTTTCCCTTTGGCATCATTTCTTCTGGAAGGATCAATGTAAATCCAATCGTATTTGGCGTTTGATTGTGTCAAAATTTCTAAACTATCTCCAGAGAGACAACTTATATTTTTTACATTGAGTTGCTCGAAATTGTGTTTTACGATTTGAGAAAGTTCAGGGTTTATTTCGCAATGGGTTACCGTTTTTATCTTTTTAGTAAAATAAAAATCATCCACGCCAAAACCGCCTGTTAAATCAATGAGACTTTCACCAGAAACTAGTTCAGATTTATAGGAAGCAGTTTTTTCGGATGAGGTTTGTTCAACCGATATTTTGCTTGGATAAATGATATTTTTGGTAGCAAACCAATGAGGTAATTTTTCTTTCGATTTGGATTTGGCTTCAATTTGGTTTAAAATTGAAATCCACTCAATTTCTGGAAAAGGATTTTTTTGCAAAGCCAATTTTGCAATGTTTTTATCAAGATTATTATTGATAAATTGCTGAATTTCAGAATGTAATAGCTTCAAATCCAAAATCAAATGTTTTTTGTAAGTAGCTTAATTACGGTGTTTTCCGGAAAAAATTCTTTCCCAATTACTTTCAAAATAGTGTACAAAGGAACGGCAATAATCATTCCTAAAATACCAGATAGAAATCCTGCAATCAGGATAACAAGGAAGATTTCGAGAGGATGTGAACTCACACTTTTGGAAAAAATTAGCGGTTGCGACAAATTGTTGTCTATAACTTGAACTATCCAAAAACCTATTAAAACATAGATGGTTGTGGGTAATATAACCGTTTGAAAATCGGAGCCTAAGTTGCTCAACATTGTTAAAACAGCAGCCAAAATCGATGCGATTAGCGGTCCAATGTAAGGTACAATATTTAAAACAGCACATAAAAAAGCAATGATTATCAGGTTTGGAATACCAAAAATCAATAAAACAATAACATACAACACAAAAACGATAGATAATTGAAGTAACAAACCAATGAAATAGCGAGAAAGCAAATGATTTATTTTGTGCACCGAATTCAAAATTTGTTCTTCGTGGGTATCAGGAATCAGTTTTTTGGCTCCAACAATGAAAAGTAATCGGTCTTTGAGAAAGAAAAAAGTTATAAATAAAACGGAGGCTAATCCCATTCCAAAACTTCCAATTGTACCCAAAACGCTATTTAAAAAATTGGGAATAAAATTGAAATTTATTTTAGAAGTGACATTGGCTTCTTTAAGCATTTCTTCAGAATCGATGTTGTGACTTTCTAAATAAGCAATCACTTGGTCAGATAATTGAGTTATATTTTTCTCAATTTCAGCTGTTTTAAGTAACGATAAATTCTCTCCTTGCGAGGAAATCAAAGGAATGAACATCAGCACAAAGCCAGCGATAATAAGAATAAAAATGGAAAGTGTGGCAATTGTTGCCAAAGTGTGTCTGAATTTTAATCTTCTTTTGAAGAAATCAAGAATCGGATTTCCGATTAAAGTAAGGATCAAAGCTACTAAAAGATAGATTAATACCGACTGAATTAGATAAATAAAATATAGGAATATTGAAGCTAAAACTAAAAAACTTATGGCTCTTAAAATACCGTTTGCAATAATTTTCGATGTGATCATTTTTGATATTTTTGAGGTTAAAGATAAAAAAAACTCGCTAACAAGTAGCGAGTTTCATATTTATAACACTAAAAAATTATATTCCGAAAGCAGCTCTTGCTCCGCCCGAAACAAATATGGCTGACATTCTTGATTTTTGTCCGTTAGTAAACATATACATTCCTCTGTCGTCAGTATAGTCCATATAGTTCATTGTCATTTCTACAGGAGTTCCTGTGCAAGTACTTAAATGTGGATAAGTTGGAACACCGTAATTTGCAGTATTGTGAGTTGGCGTGTCAGCAACTAAATCACTTCCGCAAGTGGCATCACCCCAAATATGACGTAAATTCATCCAGTGACCTACTTCGTGAGTAGCGGTTCTTCCTAAATTATATGGATAAGCTGCACCCGAATTTGATGTTACACCAACATATTTAGAATCGCAAACAACTCCATCCGTAGCTGATGTACCACCAGGAAATTGTGCATATCCTAAGATTCCTCCTCCAATGGTACAAACCCAAAGGTTTAAAGTTGTTGTAGGTGATGTTGGGTTTATGCCGCCTTGTTTAGTTTTTTTCATTGCATCTCTGGTTCCCCAAGATGTTTTGGTTGTAGCTTTTCTATTAATTGTAACTAATTCAAAAGTGATATCAAAATTTGCAGCTACTCCAGAAAATAAAGAAGGAATACTTCCAAAATCAGTGTTTGTTGCAGTAAAATCTTTGTTTAATACATCAATTTGTGATTGTATTTGAGCGTCAGAAATGTTTTCAGTAGCGGTTCTGTACAAAACATTTACAACAACTGGAATTACAATTTTGCCATTTACTAATTTGAAATTAGGATTCGAAACATTTTTTTGAGTAAAAGCTTCAATTTTATTCATTCTAATGGCTAAAGTAGGATCAGCTGCCAATTGTTCTTCAAGAACCTCTTGCGATGCACAATGACGGCGAGCGGTAGCATTTGTTGTTGAATCGGCTAAATCTGTTGAGTCGTTTTGACAAGAGAAAAGTGCCAAGATAACTGCTGCGGATAAAAGAATTTTTTTCATAGTAACAAGTGTTAAATATTTAATGGTTTATGTTAATTATCTACAATTGTATAACAAATTTATCAAAACAACAAATAATTTCACAAAAAACAAATTTATTTGTGTGTAGTCGCTATTTTTTTTAAAATTAATACAGATTATTTAAATTTTATTTCAATAAAATCAATTATTGAAAATGTAATTCAAAATGTTAGCTCCCATTTTCAAAGCTTTTTCGCGAACTTCTATGGGGTCATTATTAACCTCGGCATCTTCCCAGCCATCTCCTAAATCACATTCAAAGGTGTAAAGCAATACCAATCTGTTTTCGACAAAAACGCCAAAAGCTTGTGGGCGTTTTCCATCGTGTTCGTGAATTTTAGGCAAACCATTGGCAAATAAATAGGGTTTTTGAAAAATAAGATGATTGGCAGGTATTTCGACTAAATCAGTATTGGGGAATATTTTCTTGATTTCTTTTCGGATGTATTCATTCATTCCGTAATTGTCATCGATATGCAGAAAACCACCCGAGGTCAAATAATTCCTTAGATTACTGACATCGGCATCGCTAAAAACCACATTTCCGTGACCAGTCATGTGGACAAAAGGATAGGAAAACAAATCGGGACTGCTCGGTTCTACTGTTGCAGGTTTGAGTTTTATTTTGGTGTTGATATTGGCGTTGCAATATTTTATCAAGTTGGGTAATGAAGTAGGATTGGCATACCAATCGCCGCCGCCACTGTATTTTACCAAGGCGATTTCTTGGGAAAATAAAGTAGAGCAACACAATAAAACCAAACACATAAAAAGATTTTTCATACACTTCTGAAATAAAACTCGATAAGCAATATCCTTATGCAAATTCAAAATTTATACTTTCTATTTGTTGTCTTGATTCTTGTCTTAATTCAAATGATTTTTTCATTTTTGAACTAATTTCAGTTATCATTTTTTCATCTGGTAAATTTATTAATGTATTTGCTAAATCAGTATCAGAAACGTTTGGAATTGCAGCACCTGTTCTATACATAAATATTTGTTTTAAAAATATTTCTGATTTTAAAAAGTAAAGCAAGTAATAATTGTCAATTTTTATATTTCTCAGAACTCTGAAACCATTTGTGCATATACTTCCTTCAAAATCTTTATTTACCAATGCTGTTGCATGTTTTCTAGTACCTATTGAATTTCCTGCGATTGCAGTGATAATGTCGCCTTCTTTAATTTCATAACTTGCTCTACTTGGTAGCTCGTGAACTTGAAGTGTAGTAGAATTTATTATTTCGTAAGAATGGGTGTTAATATCTGAAAGTTCAACGTATTCTACAGTTTGATTTGAATCTTTAAGCTTTTCACTTTTTATTTTTATTATGTCGCAAATGTCTCCTAAACGCACAGTCTTTGTATTGTTTAAGCTGGAAAACATTTTTCTGTTTTCTGGAGAATAAAAATCGTAATCAAACCGACCGTTTAATTCATTATAATTAATAGAAAAAGAATTTTCTTTTTCTATTTCAATTCCTTTCAGAAAAGTTTTATAAGCGTCTATAATCTCACTAAAATCTTCATCTAAAATTGGTTGACCAAAACTGTCTTTAATTATCTGACCAAATTTATCTTTTTGATATGTTGGAGTGCCATTTTTATTTCCTTGATAACCTAATTTTGTAACTCTTCCGAAAAAAATAGGATATTCTCTTACTAAATTAGGGGTGTCTTTTTGCAAAAACAACAAAGAAGTTTTTACACCTGTACCAAATGGAATAAAAGTTTCTTGAGGTAAATTTACAATAGCTAAAATTTTTGCTTTTAATTTTATATAATATCTTAAATATTCTAATGATGGATTTTCAAAATTTCCATTAGGTAGAACAATTGCCATTCTACCGCCTTCATTTAATAATTGTAGGCAACGCTCAATAAATAAAATTTCAGCATTTTGATTTGTATATACTGTTTTTGTTTTATGATATTCTTTATTATGATTTGTCCATTTATGGCCTAAGTCAAATTTAGATAATGTAGAAGTATTAGTTATTTTTGCTCCAAATGGAGGATTTGCCAATACCAAATCAAAACCTTTTGGATTTGATAAAGAAAGTTTAAAACTATCTAAATCTTCTAACGTATTCGTACATAAAACATTTGTTTTACCATTGGCTTCTAAAAGTAATTTCATTTTTGCAATTCTCGCAATACTTTTGTTTATGTCAGCTCCAAATATGTTTTCAGAAACTATTGAATTGGTATCAAGTTCAGAATAATTTTTTTGCAAATATTTTAAAGCAGACATTAAAAAACCACCACTTCCGCAAGCTGGATCAATTATTTTTTCGTTTGGTTTTGGTTGCATCATTTCTACACAAAAGTCAATGACTGGCTCTGGTGTAAAAAATTGACCTCTGCCATCTTTTTCGTGATGTGACAAGAATTTCTGAAAAGCTAAACCTTTTGCATCTTGGGATGAATTTAATAACGAAATACTTTGTATTTTGTTTATTGTAAATCCTAATGCTATAGTGCTAATTTTTATTCTGTCATCTGTGTCAAATATATCTCGATATGCTTGTTTTGTTTGTTCAAATAGATAGTTTATGCGCTCGTTTATTGAAAGCATCGTCTTACCTGTTTTCATTTCATTCCATTCCTCTGTAGAAATGCTGAACTGATTCAGGTTATTAGTTTCGTCATAAATCTTTATAAATAAGATTTTCACGAACTCCTCTAAAGTTTGTTGAGGCGATAATCCATCATTAGCGTAAATGTAGTTGTGAATTTCTTCAAACTTTTTTAAGAGATTATCTTCTTTTGTTAATTCTATTTCAAATAATGAATTCATAATTTTACACATTTGTGACAAACATACAACACATTTGTGTAAAATAAAAAATATTATTCAATAATTATATTTCTACTATCAATTTGCATCGCATTTTCGTTTATTGCATCATTTTCAGTAAGTGTTTTGCATACTTCATCAAAACTGTCATACCATTCATCTGACAAATCTAATAGTAAAGAGTTATCTGATTGAACAAAAACAAATCCCATAATATAGTTTTGTTGTAAATGATTAGCATCTTTTCCTGAAGATTCTAAATGATTCGGATTTGCAAATAAAAATTTATGTTCATTATATCTCAAGACAATATTTATCGAGATTATATTAAATTCATCTTTTCTTGGAGTAGCTTGTGTTCTTTCACTTGCTCCAGAAGTGCCTGAAACAAAGTGAGTATCTAAAACCATTACTTTTGACATAACATAATCTAATCTTTGTTTTATCATTGAGGAAATCTCTTCTCTTGAATATTGAGATAACTCTTGCATTGATAAAGATTTAACAGTTTCTCTTTGAGGTGGATTATTCAAATATCCTTGAATTTCTTCATAAGAATATAGAGTTGGAGCTGTTAATAGATTTGGTAAGTTTACTTCTATCCAATGATTTATTTGAGGTTCAACATCTTGATTTTTATCTATCCAATGTATAATATCACTATAGTCAAAAAGAATTTTTTTTAACCTTGGTAAATTATAAAGTTTATTCCAATCTTCTGTGTTTGATTTTACTCCTTTAGATTCTAATACAAACCAATTTTCACTGCCGTTTTTTCTAAAATAAAAATCTCCGTGATGATTTGCATGTTTTTTTCCTTCCCATTTTTCTCTGATGCGTTTTACTTCATAACCCAAATTTTCTGTGTGTTGTTTTAAAAGTAATTCTGTTATTGAGCCATTTACATAGCCTTGTGCATTTGGACTTAATCTAATAGCTTCTAAAAATATTTCTAATGTTGTTTTGAATGTCTTTTTAACAAAATCATCTAGTTTTTGAAATATGCTCATAATTTTTTTTATAAAGTTAATTTTTTTGTTTTTTGGTCATTCATTTATTACTCTTCATTAAAAAAAACAACACTATGACAAGCTACAATAGCAGCAGTCTCTGTTCGTAGTCTAGTATTTCCTAATGAAACAGGGATGTAATTATTTTCCAACGCCAATGCTATTTCTTTTTCTGAGAAATCGCCTTCTGGGCCGATGAGCAAAGTGACATTTTCGTTCTTTTTCAAAACTGATTTTAGCGTTTTTTTATCGGTTTCCTCGCAATGTGCAATGAGTTGTACCCCTTCGTTTTTGCGTTTGATAAATTCTTTGAAAGTGATGGCTTCATTCAGTTTTGGTAGAAATAAAACATTCGATTGTTTCATTGCGGTCAATACAATTTTATCAAATCGTTCTTTGTTTACAACTTTTCTTTCCGAGCGATCACAGATGATTGGGGTGATTTCGTGAATGCCAATTTCGGTGGCTTTTTCTAAAAACCATTCATAACGGTCATTCATCTTTGTTGGTGCAACAGCCAAATGCAATTGAAATTTTGAAGGCTCCTTTTTTTCAACAGAAAGGATTTTTACCGTGCATTTATTATCCGAAGCCAAAGTGATTTCGGTTTTGAATAATAAGCCTAAACCATTGGTAACAAATAAAATATCAGTATCTTTTTTGCGAAGTACTTTGATAATATGTTTACTTTCTTCTTTGTCAAAAGAAAAGTTTTCGGTGGTTTCGTCAATCGTTGGATTATAGAATAATTGCATAGTTTAGAATTGAATTCGTGCTTTTGAAACCACAGACGAAGTTTCGAAATTTTGGGATAAAAACTTTTGATAACCTACAATTCCAATCATTGCAGCATTATCGGTGGTGTATTCAAATTTAGGAATGTAGGTTTTCCAACCGTATTTATTTTCAGCTTCTTTCAAAGTATTTCGAATTCCAGAATTGGCCGAAACTCCTCCGCCAATCGCGATTTGTTTGATGCCGGTTTCCTTTACAGCCAATTTTAATTTGTCCATCAAAATTTCGATAATAGTATGTTGAATAGAGGCACAAATATCATTGAGATTTTCCTCAATAAAATTCGGGTTTTCTAGTTTTTTCTTTTGAATGAAATACAAAATAGCCGTTTTCAATCCCGAAAAACTGAAGTCTAATCCGGGAACTTTTGGTTTGGTAAAGGCAAAAGCTTTTGGGTTTCCGAGATTCGCATATTTATCCACCAATGGACCACCAGGATAGGGAAGACCTAGTATTTTTGCACTTTTATCAAAAGCCTCTCCCACAGCGTCATCAGTGGTTTCGCCAATAATTTCCATATCGAAAAAGTCGTTTACTTTCACGATTTGGGTATGTCCGCCAGAGATGGTCAATGCTAAAAATGGAAATGTTGGTTTGTCGAATCCTTCTTCGTCGATAAAATGAGCTAAAATATGGGCTTGCATATGATTTACGGAAATCAACGGAATGCTTAAAGCCAAAGACAGCGACTTTGCAAATGAACTTCCTACAAGCAATGAACCCATTAATCCTGGACCTTGTGTGAATGCAATTGCAGAAAGTTGTTCTTTTGTAATATTGGCTTTGCGTAAAGCTGCATCAATGACAGGAACAATATTTTGTTGGTGTGCACGAGAAGCTAATTCAGGAACAACACCTCCGTATTGATTGTGTATCAACTGGTTAGCTACTACATTCGACAATGCTTTATCGTTATGTAAAACCGCTGCGGCAGTGTCATCGCAAGAACTTTCGATAGCTAGAATAAAAACCTCGGAATTTTGCATAAAAAGGCACAAATTTTGAATTATATTTGACAATCCGTAATATATACTTTACGGAGGAGCCAAAATTAAAGAATTTTTATCAAAAATGCCTTTGTTTCGTTGTGCAAAATGAAAATTCAGAATAAATTAAAATCACAAATAGGTATCAAAAAAATCATTAAAATAGTATTGCGTACCATTCTTGCACTCATCCTGCTAGTATTGGTACTTGGTATTGCATTGACATTGCCATTTGTTCAAACTGCAATTGGGAATTATGTTACCAATACGCTCAACGAAAAATACAAAATAAGTATTAATGTTGAACAGGTTTCCGTGACTGTTTTTGGAGGAGTGAAACTTAAAAAAGTTTTGATTTTAGACCATCATAAAGACACTTTGATTTCGGCTAACCGTATAAAAACCAATATTTTAGACTGGAGTAAAATTGCAGATGGCGATTTAGTTTTTGGTGATATTGCATTGGATAGTTTGTATTTTAATATGAAAACTTACAAAAAGGAAAAACTATCGAATCTTGACAAATTTGTTGCTGCATTTGATTCGAATGCCCCACCGTCAAATAAAAAATTTTTATTAACGGCCACCAAAGTAAAAATCACCAATGGTAATTATAGTCTTATTGACGAGAATAGAGCCAATCCAAAAGATGTCGATTTCACAAAGATTAATTTAGCGGCTACTGCTTTGAAAATCTATGGGCCAGAAGTAACTACAACTATCAATTCCTTGTCATTTCAGGATCATCGAGGCATATTTATAGAAGATTTAAGTACCAAGTTCAGTTATACACAAAAACATATTAAACTAGAAAATCTTGATTTGCTTACCAAAGAATCAAAGCTAAAAGGATCGGTGGTGATGAATTATGATATTGAAGATTTCCTCCATTTTACAGATAAAGTCGAATTTGATATTAAACTGGAAAAAGCTTCTTTGGCTTCTAATGATATTCGAAGTTTTTATGATGAATTGGGTAAAAATCAGGTTTTTAAAATCAAAGGGAGAATCAAAGGTCCGTTGAATAATTTGGTGCTATCAAATTTAAGATTAATCGATTCTAAGAAATCTCAAATTATAGGTACAATCAACTTCAAAAATCTTTTTCCGAGCAAGGGAAAAGAATTTTATATGAATGGAAGATTTGCCAAACTTTCTACCAGTTATGATGATTTGGTTACTGTTTTGCCTAACGTTTTAGGGAAAACACTACCCGTTATTTTGAAAAAATTAGGCACAATTAATTTAGTGGGAAATGCTCAGGTCACTACCACTTCTCTGGATGCCAGTTTTGCAATGGCTACGCAGATAGGTAAAGTAAAATCGGATTTGATTATTGATAATATGAATTTATCAGACGAAGCAACTTATGCAGGAAATGTTGTCTTAGACAATTTTGATATTGGAGCATTTATTGATAGAAAAGACCTTGGAAAAGCAAGTTTGAATCTTGATATTGAGGGACAAGGGTTTTCTAAAGAATCTTTGAATACTAATGTAAATGGAAGTGTTGCTCAGATAAACTATAATAATTATACCTATAATAATGTAGATTTGAACGGTAGTTTTGTAAGAGGTCTTTATAAAGGTCAGGTTAAAGCAAATGACCCGAATTTGAAAATGAATTTTGACGGATTGGTAGATTTGAGTAAAAAGAATAGTCGATATGATTTTCAAATCAATGTTGAAAATGCTGATTTGAAAAAATTAAATTTCATGAAAGATAGTATTTCCAAATTTCAGGGAGATGTTATCGTGAATTTGTCAGGAAATACAATTGACAATCTTATTGGGGATGTTTTTATAAACAAAACGACCTATCAAAATGCAAAAGCAACTTATACTTTTGATGATTTTTATATCAATTCTAGTTTTGACCAAAATAGAGTGAGAACCATTACGGTAAATTCGCATGATATTATTGAAGGTGAAATAGTGGGTAAATTTCAATTCAATCAGTTGGAGAAATTAGTAATGAATTCGTTGGGAAGCCTTTATGCCAATTTTAAACCCGAAAAAGTTAAAAAAGGGCAGTTTCTGAAATTTAATTTTGCCATTTATAATAAAATAATCGAAATCTTTTATCCCGAAATTTCAATTGCGACAAATACTATTGTTAAGGGAAATATCAACTCCGATAATCAGGAGTTCAAGTTCAATTTCAATTCGCCAAAAGTTACCGCATCTACTAACACATTCGATAATATTAGAGTAAAAATTGATAATAAAAATCCGCTTTATAATGCTTTCATTGAATTGGATAGTATAAAAACCAAATTTTATAAAATCCGCGATTTTAGTTTGATAAACGTAACGATGAAAGACACTTTATTCTTTCGATCGGAGTTTAAAGGCGGTACAAAAGGTCAAGATTATTTCAATCTGAATTTATACCATACTATAAATAAGGACAATAATAACGTAGTTGGAATACACAAATCCGAGATAAAACTCAAAGATTATTTGTGGTTTTTGAATGAAAAGGAAACACCTAATAACCAAATTGTTTTTGATAAATCTTTCCAAAATTTCAATTTCGACAATATAATTCTAACACACGAGAATCAGGAAATTACCTTTATGGGTGATATAAAGGGCAAAACCTATAAGGATTTAAAATTAAGTTTTAAAAATGTTGATTTAAACCAAATTACACCCGCAGATCCCAAGTTTGTCATCAACGGAAATTTGGATGCAGTTATCAATTATAAGCAAGATAAATCCGTTTTTCAGCCCACAGCTTCCATCCAAATTGACAGTTTGAATATCAATAGTACAAATTTGGGTTATCTGAATTTTGATATTACAGGAGATGAAACTTTTAGAAAATTTGCTGTAAAATCTTCAATCGAAAATGAAAATGTAGATTCTTTCAGCGTTGATGGAAACTTTGAAATTGTTGACAAAAACACCATTTTAGATCTACAATTAAAGCTAGATAAATTCAATTTAGGAATTTTAGGACCGCTTGGAGGAGATGTAATTTCGAATATTCGAGGTTTTGCAACAGGAAATGCCAGTATTGCAGGAAATCTCAAAAAGCCCGAAATCAATGGGCGGCTTTATGTTGACAATGCAGGACTGAAAATACCTTATTTGAACGTTGATTATTCTTTGAATAATAGAACAGTTGTCGATTTGACGGATGAGAAGTTTTTGTTTAAAAACAATGTGCTCACCGATACTAAATTTGGCACAAAAGGAAATTTAAACGGAAGTGTTGAACATAATAATTTTTCTGATTGGAAATTGGATTTGACCATAAATTCCAAAAGATTATTGGTTTTAGACACACAAGACTCTGAAGATGCGGCCTATTATGGTATTGCTTTCATAGATGGTGTAGCAACAATCAAAGGGCCTACAAACTCATTATTTATAAAGGTTGATGCAAAATCCGAAAAAGGATCTTCTTTGAAAATCCCAATTAATAATTCCGAAAGTGTAAGCGATAATGATTTTTTACATTTTTTGACATCCAAAGAAAAGTTTAATATCAAAAAAGGAATTGTTGATAATTCCAGAAATTACAGTGGACTTGAATTGGAGTTTGATTTAGACATTACTCCCGATGCCGAAGTGGAAGTTATTTTGGATAGAAATACTGGTCACGGAATGAAAGGAAAAGGAAACGGAACTTTACTTTTCAAAATAAATACATTAGGAAAATTCAATATGTGGGGCGATTTTCAAGCCTATGAAGGAACTTATAATTTTAAATATGGAGGTTTAATAGACAAGAAATTTACTGTAAAAAAAGGAGGGTATATTTCTTGGGAAGGCAACCCGATGAGGGCTCGTTTGAACCTAGAAGCCATTTATAAAACATCAGCCAATCCATCTGTTTTACTAGAAAATTCATCTTATAACAAAAAGATAGATGTCAACGTAGTTATTGGTGTTCGAGGCGATTTGACCAGTCCCGAACCTGACTTTAATTTTGAATTCCCAACGGTTAGTAACGTGATGAAATCCGAAATTGAATATAAATTGAGCGACAAAGAAGTGCGACAAACTCAAGCGTTGTACTTGTTATCTACAGGTGGATTTCTAAGTTCTGAAGGAGTAAGTCAATCGGCGCTGTCTCAGAGTGCTTACGAAACGGCTTCCAGTTTATTGACGGGTATGATACATTCTAACGACGAAAAATTTCAGGTTAATATTGATATTATTGGCGCAGACAGAACAACCGGAAAAGAAACCGATGGTAGATTTGTAGCCTCAATATCATCTAAAATAAACGAAAGAATTACCATTAACGGAAAAGTTGGGGTTCCATTTGGTGGAATTTCACAGACAGCTGTGGTTGGTGATGTAGAAATTTTATATCGTGTAAATGAGGATGGAACTGTGAATCTCCGCTTTTTTAATAGAGAAAATGACATTAGCTACATTGGTGAAGGAGTGGGTTATACTCAAGGAGTTGGTATTTCTTATGAAGTTGATTTTGACACCTTCAAAGAACTAGCCAACAAAATATTCAAAAATAAAAAAATCGAAAAAGCACCTGATTCAAGTGTTATAGATGATGATTCAAACGTTGCTCCAGAAAAAAAAGATCAGTCAAAATCGAATAAACCCAATTCGAAAACGTTATATCCTAACACAGAGGGAAGAGTTCCTGAAGAAGACTAAATTCAATCGGAGATTCTCTTTAAAATAAATTGTATAGCATATTAAAGCATCACTTATATGAAGAAATATCATTTTTATTGCAATATTTAAGCAACTTATCAACGATAACGTTTGAATTTGCGGGCTTTTACTAATTTATTAAAAACATACCGCCAAATTTGCTGAATGTTTATTAAATTTACACTTTTAATACTTAAATGATGTCAAAAACAATAAAAAAAGTAGGTGTGCTAACCTCAGGAGGAGACTCTCCAGGTATGAATGCAGCTATTAGATCAGTAGTAAGAACTTGTGCTTATCACAATTTAGAATGTGCAGGAATTTATAGAGGTTACCAAGGAATGATAGAAGGTGACTTTATCCCAATGGGACCAAGAACCGTTCATAATATTATAAACAAAGGAGGAACAATTCTTAAATCAGCTCGTTCAAAAGAGTTTATGACTGTTGAAGGTCGTAAAAAAGCCCATGAGCAATTGGTTAATGCAGGAATTGATGCCTTAGTAATCATAGGTGGTGACGGAAGTTTTACTGGTGCAGAAATTTTTAATAAAGAATTCAACTTTCCAGTAATGGGAATTCCAGGAACAATTGACAACGATATTTTCGGAACAAGTCATACTTTAGGATACGATACAGCTTTAAATACGGTTGTAGAATGTATTGATAAAATTCGTGATACTGCAAGTTCACACAACCGTTTATTCTTTGTTGAGGTAATGGGGCGTGATGCCGGTCATATCGCATTAAATGCAGGAATTGGTGGTGGAGCCGAAGAAGTACTGATTCCAGAAGAGGAATTAGGATTAGAAAGATTATTAGATTCGTTGAAGAAAAGTAAAGCAGCCGGAAAATCATCTAGTATCGTTGTAATCGCTGAAGGTGATAAAATTGGTAAAAATGTATTCGAATTAAAAGATTATGTCGAAGCCAATTTGCCAGAATATGAAATTCGCGTTTCAGTTTTAGGACATATGCAACGTGGAGGAGCACCATCTTGTTATGATAGGGTTCTAGCCAGTAGATTGGGAGTAAAAGCAGTCGAATGCTTAATGGAAGGAAAATCCAATTATATGGTTGGGATGCTAAATGATAAAGTAACAATTACACCATTATTGCAAGCCATTAAAGGAAAATCAGTAATTGATAGAGAATTACTTCGAGTTTCTGAAATCATGTCAGTATAAAAGTAAGGCTTACGCCAAATAACAATAAATTAAATAAATAATTAATCTGCTTAAAGTAGGAACTTTAGGCCTAAAGCAAACAAAAAATGTCAAAAGTAAAATTAGGAATCAATGGATTCGGTAGAATTGGAAGAATCGTATTTAGAGAGTCTTTTAATAGAGAAAATGTAGAAGTAGTAGCAATCAACGATTTATTAGATGTAGATCACTTAGCTTACTTGTTAAAATATGATTCAGTTCACGGTCGTTTCAATGGAACTGTTGAGGTTAAAGAAGGAAAATTATTTGTAAACGGAAAAAATATTAGAATTACTGCCGAAAGAGAACCATCTAATTTAAAATGGGACGAAGTAGGAGTAGATGTAGTTGCTGAGTGTACAGGTATTTTTACTACTATCGAAACGGCAAACGCACACATCAAAGGTGGTGCTAAAAAAGTAATTATTTCTGCTCCATCTGCAGATGCACCTATGTTTGTAATGGGAGTAAATCACGAAACTGCAAAAGCTTCTGATCTTGTTGTTTCTAACGCTTCTTGTACTACAAACTGTTTAGCTCCTTTGGCTAAAGTAATTCACGATAACTTCGGAATTGTTGAGGCTTTGATGACTACAGTTCACGCAACAACTTCAACTCAAATGACAGCTGATGGACCTTCTAGAAAAGACTGGAGAGGTGGACGTGCAGCTAGTGTAAATATCATTCCTTCATCTACAGGTGCTGCAAAAGCGGTTGGAAAAGTAATTCCTGACTTGAATGGAAAATTAACTGGTATGTCTTTCCGTGTTCCTACTGTAGACGTTTCTGTAGTTGATTTAACAGTAAAAGTAGCTAAAGAAACTTCTTATGAAGAAATCATGGCTGCCTTAAAATTAGCTTCTGAAACTACAATGAAAGGAATTATGGGATTCACAGAAGATGCTGTTGTTTCTCAGGATTTTATTTCTGACAAAAGAACTTCAATCATTGATTCAACTGCAGGAATTGGTTTAAACTCAACTTTCTTCAAATTGGTTTCTTGGTATGATAACGAATATGGTTATTCAAGCAAATTAATTGACCTTGCTGTTCATATCACAAGCTTAAAATAATTATATTTACAAAAAGAAATCCCGTTAGATTCATTTTTAGCGGGATTTTTTTACCTAACCCAATAACCATTTTTTAGCTTTTTAGTCTCAATAGCTTCGGGATAAAATCTAAAATCTAAAAATTTTTTAAAGATGAGATTATTAGTTGATAGTGGCTCTACAAAAGCCGATTGGATTGCAATTGATGAGGAAGGAAAAATATTGTTTACCACGCGAACATTAGGTTTGAATCCTGAAATCCTTGATGAAGATGAAATTATTGAGCGATTAAATGACAAATTTGATATTCTGCAAAATAAAGATAAAGCCACACATCTTTTCTTTTATGGTGCAGGTTGCGGAACGGATAGAATGAAAATTATGCTTTCTCAAGCTTTTCAAAAATATTTTACAAACGCCATTGTTGATGTTCAAGAAGATACTTATGCAGCCGTTTTTGCAACAACCCCAAAAGGTGAACAAGCTATTGTTAGTATTCTAGGAACGGGTTCAAACTGTAGTTTTTTTGATGGAAAGGTTTTACACCAAAAAGTACAATCACTAGGATATATCGTAATGGATGATTGCAGTGGAAACGTTTTTGGAAAAGAATTAATCCGTAAGTATTATTTCAATAAAATGCCAAAAGAATTAGCAGTAGAATTTGAAAAAGAATACAATTTAGATCCTGACTTTATCAAGAGCAAATTATACAAGGAGCCTAATCCCAATGCCTATTTGGCTACTTTTGCAAAATTCCTAATTCAAAATAAAGAACATGAATTTTGTAAAAAAATCATTTTCAAAGGGATGAAATCTTTTATCAAAAACTATATCCGACAATATGATAACTGCAAAGAAGTTCCAGTTCATTTTGTAGGCTCGATAGCTTTTTATCTCAAAGACGAATTACAAATAATGTTTGATAAATACGAAATGAAACTCGGAAATGTATTGCGACGACCAATAGATGGATTGATAGCTTATCACATTTCAAATAAATAAAACACTAAAAACCTGAGCTAACTATCAGGTTTTTTTAAATGATATAATATGGAAATAGCAATTATTGCTCACGATGGAAAAAAAGCCGATATGGTTCAGTTTTTGAATAAAAACAAAACCATATTGCTACGAGAAGATATCAAACTTCTTGCTACGGGTACAACAGGTTCTAAGGCCGAAAGTGCTGGTTTTAAAGTAAAAAAAATGCTCTCTGGACCACAAGGAGGCGATGCTCAAATTGCGGGTAGAGTGGCTGAGGGAAAAACAAAAATGGTTTTGTTCTTTAAAGACCCTTTATCGAGTCACGCGCACGAATCGGATGTGAATATGTTATTGCGTGTTTGCGATGTCCACAACGTGCCATTGGCTACAAATGAAGCTGCTGCTCAGTTATTTTTGAATGCTATCGCTAAAGAATAGCAATCATAGAAATTTCGACATTTACATTTTTTGGCAAACCTGCCACCTGAACCGTTTCACGTGCTGGAGCGGTTTTTTCGTCGAAATAAGAACCATAAATTGTATTTATTGTTCCGAAATCTATCATATTCATAATGAATATTGTTGATTTTACCACATTTTCAAAAGTCATTCCAGCCGCTTCGAGAACTGCTTTCATGTTTTCCATCACTTGTTTGGTTTCTTCTTCAATGTTGGAAGTAACCAATTCTCCATTTGCTGGATTTATAGCAATTTGTCCTGAAGTATAAAGCGTATTTCCTTTTAGAACCGCCTGATTGTATGGTCCAATTGGTGCGGGTGCATTTTCGGTAAAGATTATTTTTTTCATAAAAAAGATTTAATTATTTGAAATTTGGAATCGAAAAAAGCTAAATTATCTATTGCTGGCGCTTCGTTTATCGTATTTAATATCGCTTAAGATACCTGATTTTATTCCAATAAAGAAACTCCAGTTGGCTTGATCTCCAAAAGGTTGCCAGTTGAAATCCATTCGCCAGCTCAACAAATCTCTTTCAAAACGAAGTTGGGTATAAGTTACGCCATTTTGAACAAAATCATATCCTGTAGAAACTCCAACCTTCCATTTTGGGGTTAAATCTCCATTGGCCGAAACCATTATGGAATTTCCTGTAATTTGGCTTTCTCTGTTGTTATTGCTATACGTAAGCGAATAGGCAAATGTCATATCCCAAGGCAATTTCGAAGCAAAAAATTCGCCAATTTTATCTGTGTCATCATCGGTTTCTTCATCGTCAAACTGGCTGCTTCCTCTGGCGTGATCCATGGTGCTTCGTCCAAATAAATCATCATCGCGACCACCATTTCTTTGGCCTTGTTTATTTTGGTCTTCTTTATCTTTTTTGTCTTTTTCAGAATCTCTACTCGAAAT
>Ga0138256_10002889_pt1 | contig 18341 bp, 19 predicted proteins | sample KNB2016incub_MG_FD_105486 | JGI IMG/M metagenome (GOLD analysis project Ga0138256, IMG submission 105486) | Active sludge microbial communities from wastewater in Klosterneuburg, Austria - KNB2014incub_MG | ecosystem: Engineered > WWTP > Activated sludge > Unclassified | place: Austria... | reverse complement strand
TTTTTAATGTTAATGTGTTGATGAGGAGACATCAGTTTTTGCCATTTTAAAGCTTCAAGCCACCAGTTGAATGGCATCAAAATAATAACCAACAAAAGATACGTCAGTCGAAGATTATATTTTTGTTTATTCCAGATGGTCAAGACAGCTTCTATACCTTCACCCTTGGTAAGTTGATAGTAAAGCAGCCCTCCAAAGATAAGGATGATCAGTATTTTTATAAACCGTGATGTCTTAAGCAATATTTATTTCAAATATTATATAAATTACAAAAGTAGAATTTCTCACGGATAATCGGCAAATATTATCGACTAAAGGTGCTGGTCAAGGTTTTCAAAAACATAAAACATATTTTTATCGTTTCTACTTTCGAATTCAATACCTTTGTACCATGATTTCGACAAATAATCTTACATATAAATATCAGGGAGGCACAGACATAGTATTTCCGGACATAGTCTGTGAAGAGAAGGATATTTTACTAATTCTGGGTACTTCCGGTGTAGGCAAAACTACTTTGCTTCATTTGCTCGGAGGCATATTATCGATTCAGAAGGGATCAGTAAATATAGGCGGAACTGAAATCAACAAACTTTCCGGTTCCGGACTTGATGCGTTTAGAGGACAAAACATCGGTATTATCTTTCAACAAAATCATTTTGTCGATGCTTTGACAGTATTGGAAAATGTGATGCTGGCACAAAGTCTTGCCGGAAAAAAGGCAGATAAAAATGCTGCCAAACAATTATTGGATCGGCTAAACATTGGACATAAAGCAGCTAAAAATATTAGAGATCTAAGTCAGGGCGAAAAACAAAGAGTAGCTATTGCAAGAGCACTAATCAACCAGCCAAAACTGATTCTGGCAGACGAACCTACATCTGCCCTGGATGATATCAACTGTCAGGAAGTACTCAACCTGCTGCATGAACAAGCCAAAGCTGCGGGTTCCGCATTAGTAGTAGTGACCCATGACACAAGATTAAAAGATAAAATTGCTAACCGTGTAATCCTGCAAACGATATGAGCATATTACAATTGGCGTGGAGAAACATCATTAAAAATCCGCTCAATCTGTTGATGAGTATTATACTTTTTGGACTGGGAGTTGGGTTGATTTCATTTCTATTGCTGTTTAATTCACAACTGAAGGAGAAATTTGACAAAAATCTGGCTGAAATTGATTTGGTCGTGGGTGCAAAAGGAAGTCCGCTTCAAATGATTCTGTGCAGTATGTACCATATTGATAACCCTACTGGAAATATTCCGATCAAAAATGCAGCACCTCTACTCAGAGATCTTCATCCCCTGATCAAAAAAGCCATCCCGTTATCATTGGGAGACAATTATAAATCATTTCGTATCGTAGGTACCAATCATGACCTGGTCGAATTATATAATGGCAAATTAAAAGATGGATCCCTGTGGTCGAAAGATTTTGAAGTAACTATCGGAAGGTCAGTAGCTGACGATACCGGACTAAAAGTCGGCGACAAATTTATTAGTTCTCACGGATTTAATGAAGATGATGATATGTCACATGATCATTCATCATTTATAGTATCGGGTATACTGGAAGGCACAGGTAGCGTTCTGGATCAGTTGATCCTGACCAATACTGCGACGATATGGCTTGTACATGAACATGAAGAAGCAGGTGTTCAAGAAGAAACAAGTCAAACAAATGTTGGGCATGATCACAATGATCACAGTCATGATAATAGTAACGCAGACTTACTGAATCATCCTGATCAGGAGATTACCTCAGTCCTTATTCAATATAAAAGCAGGACAAATTTTCAGGCGCTTAATTTCGGTAGAAATATCAATGAGAATACTGAAATGCAAGCCGCTTCACCTGCTATTGAGATCAATCGTCTGTATAATATGATAGGTGTTGGTACTGATGCGCTCAGGAGTCTGGCCATATTGATTGCCATCGTATCAGCATTAAGCATATTTATTTCTTTATTCAAAAGTATGCGCGAACGAAAATATGAATTAGCCCTTATTAGGGTACTTGGTGCGGGACGGATAAAAGTATTTGCTTTAATTATACTGGAAGGATTGATTTTGGCGGTGATAGGTTTTGCTATTGGAACATTGCTAAGTCATGTAGGGATGGAACTTGTAGCAAAACATTTAAAAGCAGATTTCAGGTATAGCTTTACAGGCTGGAAATGGTTGTCAGAAGAATGGATGGTATTTGGAGTTGCCTTGGTCTTGGGATTTATTGCTGCGGTTATTCCCGCTATTCAGGCTGCCAAAACGGACATTAACAAAACTTTATCAGAAAAATAAAAAGAACTTTGGTATCAAATCCGGATTTCAATCGTTTATGATCATAGTAGTTTAGAAATTTGTGAAAAATAGTATAAAAACGGTCTTATTTTTGTCTTTTATCATCACGGTTATCGTTACCGATGCCATGACGCAATCAAAAGATATTTGGTTCAGCCTAGGTATGGTAACTTTTGAGACATCTTATGACCCTGAGTACATGCTTGAAACCAAAAAACCCAGAATTTCTGTAGTAGTTGATAAGCTTGATGGTAAAGAGATTGAAGTAGAAGGTTATATTATACCTTTAACTGGGCAAGTAACTCAAAGCCATTTTATGCTCAGTAAATTTCCTCAAAGTACTTGTTTTTTTTGCGGTAAAGCAGGTCCAGAGACAGCCATGCAGGTATTTATGAAAGACAATAAAAAAGTAAAAATATCTGAAAGAAAGGTCAGGGTTAAAGGCACATTACTTATTAATCCAAAAGATGCCAGCAGTTTGCTTTATACCCTGGAAAATGCCATTATATTTGAATAATTATATAAAAATAGCCATGCGAATACCTTTAATTTTAATTTTCCTGATGTCCTTTTCGGCATTATCATCTGCACAGACCAATGGGAAAGAAGACAACATCTGGAAGACTCTCTCGAAGATCAGCTACAAAAAAGAATATGATGAACTTATGGGTTTTAAAATTGATAAACCTGTTTTTAGCGAAACGGTAAAAGCGCTTGAAAATAAAGAAGTAACCATCAAGGGGTATATTATTCCCGTAGAAGGCTACAAATCGCACAAGGAATTTATTTTTTCAGCATTTCCATACAGCATGTGTTTCTTTTGTGGTGGTGCTGGTCCTGAAACGGTCATGGAAGTAGAAGCAACTGAAGGAGTAAAATATTCTGCAGACGCTGTATATCTAAAAGGAGTACTAAAACTTAATGACAAAGACATCAACAGACTCATGTATAAACTTGTCAATGCTAAGCTCGTAAAAAACTAATTTTCAGTATATAAAACCAATACAAGTCCTGATGAACTTTTCAAAACCTATTTCTGTAACTGATATTGCTGATAAATATCATCTCAGTATATCAGGCGAAAAATCTCTTTATGCCACAGGTATCAATGAAATCCATAAGGTCAGGGAAGGAGATATTACATTTGTAGATATCGAAAAGTATTATAACAAATCACTTACTTCATCCGCTACTATCATTATTATTAATAAGGTTGTGGATTGTCCTACTGGAAAAGTTCTCCTGATCACAGATGATCCTTTTGCAGTGTATAATCAGATCGTGTGGGATCACAGGCCTATGAAGTATCTAACAGCAGATCGTGGCGAAAATCTTAATATTGGCGAAGGAAGTCACCTGGATCACGGAGTGCATATAGGACATGATGTTACGATAGGCAAAAATTGTTATATTCAGCCTGGTGTATATATAGGAGATGATACGATTGTTGGAGACAATGTTATCGTGCAGGCAGGAGCATTAATCGGCACGGATGCATTTTATTACAAAAAGATAAATGGCCATTATCACAAATGGAGATCCGGCGGTCGGGTTATCATCGGAAATGATGTGGAAGTGGGTGCAGGTTGCACGATCAGTCGTGGTGTCTCAGGGGAAACCATTATTGGCGAAGGTACTAAGTTGGATTGTCAGATACATATCGGTCATGGTGCTGTGATAGGCAGACATTGTCTTATCGCTGCTCAAGTAGGAATCGCAGGTAAAACAATCATAGGTGATCATTGTGTAATATATGGACAGGTAGGAATCGCACAAAATCTGCACATCGGTGATCACACCATCCTACTGGCAAAAAGCGGTGTTTCTAAAGATCTGGAAGGTGGAAAAACATATTTTGGTGTACCTGCAGGTGAAGCACGCGAAAAGTATAAAGAAATAGCAGGTATTAAAATGCTGGTAGGCAAATAAAAATTGTTCAGCTCATTTCTTTGTGGGAGCAATATAGGTGATTAATCATTTACAAACAAAGTTGAATTCAAGTTCATTTCTTCAAAATATAGCGTTAATCAGGTCAATTTAGGCTTTAAAAGCTTCCCCTGAGTGTTTTTTAAATAAGTAAAGATCAACGCTTCGATTAGAAGAGTGAGGTCTGTTGCAATTTAGGAAAGAGCCCTTTTAGAAGCAAATGAACTTATTTGTACCATTTGCAATTCATAATCTTATACCCTCAGTTCCCATTAAAACTCACTGGTAAAATGAAACTGTACATCCGGATGATTTTCCTGTGCCATCTTAAGTGTCCATGCTGACTCTGCCAGAAATACCAGTTTGCCGTCTGTGTCTTTTGCCAGGTCCTTTTTCCTTCGGGAGATAAATTCTTTGAGCGCAACAGGGTCTTTACAACTGATCCAACAAGCTTTGTGGAGATTGACTGGTTCGTAATCACAAGATGCACTATATTCGTGTTTAAGCCGATACTGTATCACATCAAACTGAAGTGCACCTACCGTTCCTATGATTTTACGGCCATTGTCTTCTTTGGTAAACAACTGGGCTACGCCTTCGTCCATGAGTTGATCTAGACCTTTGTTGAGTTGTTTGGTTTTCATGGGATCCGTGTTATTGACAAAACGGAATTGCTCCGGTGAAAAACTCGGTATACCTTTGAAATGTAAAACTTCCCCTTCTGTCAGCGAATCACCTATCTTAAAATTGCCTGAATCATAAAGACCAACGATATCTCCTGGAAAAGCTTCATCAATGACTGACTTCTTGGAAGCCATAAATGCGGTCGGATTGGGAAATTTCATGTTTTTACCCTGACGGACGTGATAATAATTTGTATTGCGTTCAAAAGTACCCGAACATATACGCAGGAAAGCAATTCTGTCTCTGTGTTTTGGGTCCATATTGGCATGGATTTTAAATATAAAGCCAGAAAATTTCTTTTCCTCAGGATTTACTTCTCTTTCTTCTGTCTCACGCGGGAGAGGATTGGGCGCAATGTCTACAAAACAATCCAGCAATTCACGAACGCCAAAGTTATTGACCGCACTACCGAAAAACACCGGACAGATGTCACCATTCAGGTAGTCTTCCCGTCTGAATTCCGGATAAACTGATACAATAGTGTGAACTTCATCCCGCAGCTCATTGGCAGACATTTTGCCGACTTTATTTTCCAACAAGTCATCATTTAGGTCAGTAATTTTGATCGCGTCACCTTCTTCCTGTACACCATGTGCGCCAAATAGAATTAAGTTTTTTTCGTACAAACTGTACACTCCTTTGAATCGCTGACCCATTCCCACAGGCCAACTCAATGGTGTAACATGGAGTCCAAGTTTAGTCTCGACTTCATCAAGCAGGTCAAAAGCATCCTTACCTTCCCTGTCCATCTTATTGATAAAGACAATGATCGGTGTGTTGCGCATTCTGCATACTTTTACAAGCTTTTCAGTTTGTTCTTCTACACCTTTTGCTACGTCTATCACCACGATCACACTATCAACAGCGGTTAGTGTGCGGTAGGTATCTTCTGCAAAATCCTTGTGACCGGGTGTATCAAGGATATTAATCTGTTTGTCACGATATTCAAATGCCATGACGGAAGTCGCCACTGAGATTCCTCTTTGTTTCTCGATCTCCATGAAGTCAGATGTGGCGTGTTTTTTTATTTTATTGGACTTTACAGCACCTGCTTCCTGTATAGCTCCACCGAACAGTAATAATTTTTCTGTTAATGTCGTTTTCCCTGCATCCGGGTGAGATACTATACCAAATGTTTTTCTTTTGTGTAACTCTTCTATATGACTCATGGATATCTTCTGTTTTGCTGAAAAAGTTTGCAAAATTACGAAAAATGGCCACAATTCCGAAAGTAAAAGCAAAAGCTTACCTCAAAACTATATGAAAGGCTTGTTTATAAATAGCGGATTTACGTTTTAAAACCTATCATTAAAAATAAATTATTCCTTTCCGGCAGGGTAAATATATTAAATCTAAAAATCATACTTCTCTGTAAATCGCTCAAAATCATAAAACTACAGATGTAAGTAAATGACGTGCAAGGCTCATTTTTATCATCTGATTTTTTTTAACCTGAGGTAGTTTCAAAAATTCTTTTTTGTGGCATAGTTTCTGTGATGTATCATGTATGGACATTCAGAAATTAAATAGAAGGCATTTTGTAGAAACCGACCTGTATTACAGAGTCAGTCTTGGCTTGTCTTCCAGATTATTGAAGTATGAAAATGGCATATTTCACCTGGAAGTTACGCTGGGTAGAAAGTGGGATAAAAACTATAATGCGACGGCTGCGGAGATCGCCTATTGCTGGAAAACTGGTCATCCTGAACTGGATCAAGCCATAGGATGCAAAGTTTTTATCATAGACATGAAAGCAGGCGAAATAAAATCAACATTAATGCAGGCAGGCATAGCACCCGGGTATGATGCTTACAAAGGTATACTTTTCAGAAAAAACTATCTGAACTAAGCTCACATTTTCGGTCATCTTTTACCATCATGTCATATATCCACACCGAACAATTCTCCATACGAACTTCCGAAATAAATCATAATAAGGCACTTCATCCTTCAGCATTGATTCAATTAATGCAGGAGGCATCCATGCAGCATACGATCGGTATGAAAGTTTCCGTATGGGATATGGAAGCCATACAGGGAGGTTGGGTTTTGCTCAAAATGGAAGTACAGTTTTATCACTATCCGGTATTAGGTCAAAAAGTAACCGTAAAGACCTATCCTTCCGGTCTCGAAGGGTATTTTACCTACAGAGATTACTTTATGTATGATGATAATGACACATTATGCGCCACAGCAACGACCATGTGGACGATGATGAATACTGAATCCCGTAAGATGGTTAAGATACCTTTCAGTTTTCAGTCATTGGTATATACTTCAGATACCCCGCTGAACAGACCAACTAAAAAATTGTATCCCGCGACTACTGAAGTACTTTCAAACCATGTTAAAGTCAATTATTTTCATCTGGACTGGAATGGGCATGTGAATAATGTCCAACTGATCAGATTTATCATGGAGTCTTTGGATAATTCTATGCATTATGAAAAGACTTTGGATAGTTTTGCGATTCAGTTTAAAAATGAAGCTGTCCTGGACCAGGAGCTATTTATTTACAATGAAGATATTTCTGATCATCATTACAGACATCTGATTACAGACAAAACAACAGGTAAAGATATTTTAACGGCTGAATCAGTGTGGAAATAAAAAGATCAACAGAAAATTAAAGTGGAGCGATCTTTTACATCGCGCCACTTATTAAAGTTTACTGTACCAAAGACTGAAGCTTCATGGCCAACCCCATGTCTCCTTTGATTTTGACTTTGCCGGACATAACTGCCATCATTGGATTGAGTTCACCGTTTTTTAATTGCATAAATGTATCGGCATCTGTACTGATGGTACAAGCGGCATCTTCATCATTCTGAGATACAACATTGCTGTCTCCTGTCCCGTCTATCAGGATGATATCTTCTCCCAATACAAATTTCATCTTTGCTCCGAACGGTGCCACATTGGCTGCCTGTGTTTTTATCGCTGATAATATGGTTTCTATACTCATTACTTATATTATGGTTTTATATTAAAAAATTAATTCTTTACTTTCGTCTACCAGAGTTAACTTATCCTGATGCATTATTGTTTCCAGACAAGCCTTTGTTTTGGGCAATTCGTATTTAAAATAAAATTTCATGGTGTGGATTTTTGATTCATAAAATGATGTTTCAAATACTTTATCATCATTTAGCATAGTTTTCTGTGCTACTATAGCCATTTTTAGCCATTGATGTCCGATGATGATATTTGATGCCATTTCCATAAAAACAGTGGCATCAGCCAGATAATTTTCATAATCCCCTTTTGCTGCGAATGGCATCAGATAAGTCAGCACTTTTTGTATTTCTCCCATTTTTTCTGAGAGTATGTCAGCATTGGCAGTAAGGTTTTCATACTTCTTTGCTTCATTGATGGTGGCCATCATCTGATCGGTTAGCAACTGCAGTGCTTTACCATTTTCCATCGGTATTTTTCTGCCCAGTAAGTCCAGGGATTGAATACCTGTAGTGCCTTCATATATGGCCATGATTCTGATATCACGTAGATACTGCTGCAATGGAAAGTCCATACAATACCCATAACCACCCAATACCTGCAAGCCGTTATTGATCGCAATTCGACCCATTTCTGATGGATAAGTTTTTGCAATTGGTGTTAAAAATTCCAGCAAAAGATGATGATTTGATTTGGTTTCATCTGCATCACAATGTGCAATATCACTATATTTAGAGCATTCGAGAAGCAGACTCAATGCACCTTCCACAATGGCCTTCTGGAGCAACAACATTCTTCTTACGTCAGGATGGTTGATGATCAGCGTTTGCCCTTCAGAGACATCTTTTTTGCCCGAGTTCAGAATTTTTCTCCCCTGCGGTCTTTCTTTGGCGTATTGTAAAGATGCATAATATGCTGCCGTAGCCGTAGAAGCTGCTGTCATTCCCACATCTATACGTGCACCATTCATCATCTGGAACATATATTTCAGTCCCTGATTCGCCTCTCCGACCAAATAACCTATACAATCATCTTTTTCACCGTATACCAGATGGACGGTGCTATACCCTCGTTGACCCATTTTCTGAAAATCAGCTACTGCACTTACATCGTTATATTCAGCAGTCCCGTCTTTATTGTATCTGTATTTGGGGACCGCAAAAAGTGAAATGCCCTTGGTACCTGCAGGTGCGCCTTCGATACGCGCCAGTGTGAGATGTACGAAGTTATCCACTGCTTCGTGGTCGCCTCCTGAAATAAATATTTTCTGACCCTTGATGAAGTATTCTCCGTTTTCTGCAGGCTTTGCAGAGGTTACGATATCCGAGAGTGAACTACCGCACTGTGGTTCTGTAAGTGCCATTGTGCCTCCCCATTTCCCGGAAAGCATATTGGGAATGAATTTTTGTTTTATTGTTTCATTTCCGAAAGTTGCTATCAGGTGTGCAGCACCGGAAGTAAGCCCCATGTAACCAGGAATGTGATTGTTGGCAGCTTCAAAAATATGGTTGGTGGCATTGGCCAGCATATGAGGCATTTGCATACCTCCATCTTCATGGTCAAAGTATGTACCTAGCCAGCCATTTTCTCCAGCTTGGGTAAATATTTTTTTTAATATGGGGTGAGAATATGTTTTCCCATCTTTATAGTACACCGGCTTTTCATCCATATCCCGGTAATATGGATAAAAATCCTGATCAGCCCATGACATGGCAGAATCCAACAGAATATTGATGGAATCCGTGTCAAATGCTACAAATCGTTCATATTGAAGTAGTTCCTGAATTCTATGGACATCAAAAAGCAAAAATTTCAGGGTGTCCATACACATATATCTGGCCATAATGTTAGTATTTTAAAAATTAAACTCTAAGTTAAATTTTTTATTGTTTGCAGTAATAAATTATGATGATTTTTTTGTAAAAATATTTTATTTGATGACGGTTCCTACTATTATACTTATGCTCAGTAAAGTGAATTGTGCTACCTAAAAACAAATACTAAAGAGAATACTTTTCATGTCTACCTATTTTGAGTATAAATGCAGGAAATTGAATTAATCAAAGAATAAAAATTAACAATATTTTAGATGCAGGTTAAAATAAGTTTAAATATAGCTGACAGGTGTTACTTTTGTCTCAGCTTTCCGGTCTTGATTTTAACAGGACTTATTTCAAAACATCTAAAACCAAAGTTATGAAAACAGTATTTTACACATTCGTTATATTGGCGGGTTTATCTTCCTGCAAATCGGTAGGTAAGATGGTGGAAAAGGGAGAATATGATAAGGCATTCAACTATGCCATCTCAAAACTGCAAGGAGAAAAAAATAAAAAGACGGAATATGTCAAAGCGCTTGAAAAGGCATATTCTAAACTTAATAGTGCAACACTACGCGAGATTGAAAAATTAAATCCTGAAGTAAAACCTGAAAACTGGAGTCGCGTATTGAGCCTGTACACCACCATTGAAAACAGACAGGAAGATTTGGATCCTTTGTTGCCATTGGAAAGTGAAGATGGTTATGTGGCTAATTTTGATATCAAAAATTATCGAAATGACATCATCACTGCTGAAGATAACACTTGTCTTTACTTTTACACAAATGCTAAAAATTTGATATCAAAGGCTGAAAAATCAGGACAAAAATTATATGCCCGTGATGCTTATGATGAACTTAAAAAGATTGAAAAGTATAAAGCATATTACAGAGACAGTGAAAATTTAAAAGAAAAAGCACTTGGATTGGGTCTTACACACATTTATGTAGATATTTTTAATGATCTGCGCGATTTTCATAGCAATAGCATAGAAAAAGAATTATTGTCACTCAATATTTCAAAACTGGACAATTTGTGGAATGAGTTCAGCATAGGACCTGAAGGAGAAAAAAATCCTGACTTTGTGGTCGTAGTAGAACTGAATGACATTGATTTCAGTCCGGAGCGTGAAAGGGCTAATTCTTACACAGAATTTCGTGAAATACTGGTTAAAAAAGAAAAAGTGAAAGAAAAGAGAGATAGTGTGGATGTTTGGGTAGAAAAAGAGGTGTATGAAAAAGTAAGGGCTGATATCACAGAAATTTTCAGAGAAAAAAGATCAGAATTGCATGGTAACCTGAGAGTCGTCAATACTTTTTCAAAGGAGACCATCAATAACGTACCGATAAATGTGTACTTTGATTTTTCCGGATATGGTTGCAAATTTGTCGGGGACGAAAGAGCTCTGACTGATGAGAGCAGAAAAAAGATGGATGCTTACATCGAATTTTTTCCTTCAGATTTTGATATGGCAGATGATTTGGCCTCAGCTTTTAAAAATACTGTTCTAAACGAAATAAAAAAGGTAAGATTTGACTAAGAAAATATTGTATAATAGATACTATAAATGATCAGGGTCAATATTTGTAAAATGTTGGCCCTGATGTAATTTTAATCAAACCACATATTGCTATGAATTTTTTATTTTCTCCTCGAGCATCGTGGTAGAATATCCTTCCACAAACCTTAGAGACCTGACTTCACCACCGTGTGACAATACAAAATCACTACCCACAATCTGATCCGGCCTCCAGTCTCCCCCTTTTACGAGAATTTCCGGGGATATAAGTTTGATAAGCTCTAAAGGATCGTCATTTTCAAATATAATTACTGCATCTACACTTGCCAAAGCTGCCAGAATATGTGACCGGTTAAACTCATCTTTTATGGGACGATGAGCACCTTTCAGTCTGCTTACAGATGTGTCACTATTGAGTCCGACGATAAGTTTATCTCCCAATGACTTTGCATCTTCCAGGTAAAGGACATGACCGATATGTATAAGATCAAAACACCCATTGGTAAATACTATTTTGAAGCCTTCTTTCTTCCATTGATGTATCAAAGGCAAGGCCGCAGTTGTGTTTTTAAATACTTTTTCCTGTATGGTCATCGTCAATCTTTGTTTATAGCCGGTAATAGAATCAGTGAAATGATGCCAAAAAGTATGTTTACAAATATCTGAATGGAAAAGAAGACTATATTGGCAAAGGAAAAAGCATCAGAACCATTTATTCCATACATAGCCAGAGCTTCACCTACCAGATAATGATAACTGCCCATACCTCCGGGCGTAGGAATCAGGATACCGAGACTCCCGAATACAAAAACCACCAGACCTGCTATCGGTCCCAGGTGTGATGTAGGTATAAAAGCAAAAAATGCCAGATACATCATAAAATAATATAATACCCATATGGAAACGGTGTAGAACAGAAACAAAGGAATACTTGACACCGATCTCACGCTTTGTACACCTGCAGAAAACCCGGCCACAAGTCCAAGTATCTTTTTACCTATCATTGAATTTTTAATATTATCCCGGTACGAATACGCATAATAGGTGATACCCATGGCAGTGAGCATGAAGATAATGATAAACATGGGACTGTTTAAAAGTATGTTGAATTTTTGAGCCAGATTTACATTTTCATCCAGATAACTGAGAAAATCACTCCCTCCAATCAGCATAGTCAACCCGATCACTATCGCCAGCATCATGACATCAAATATCCTGTCGGTAAAAATGGTACCCAGCGCTTTTTCTACAGGTATATCTTCGTATTTTGATATCAATCCGGCCCGTATGACTTCTCCTGATCTTGGAATACCCAGATTGGCCAGATAATTGATCATGATCGTTCCAAAAAGATTGATAAATTTTGGCTTGTACCCGATCGCAATAAACATCATTTTCCATCGCAAAGCCCGTAGGATATTTGTCATCATAAATAATACCATCGTTATGATAACCCAGAAATAATTCGCATTGCCGATATCTCCTGCCACTTTTTGTAACAGACTGCAATTTTCAGCGGGAATACCTTTGACACTGCAGTCCGCCTGAAAAGCCACATTTTGTCGCTGATAGACCAGGTACAAAATGATCATACCAACGGCAAAAAATATACTTACTTTTACTCCCTTTACCAGATGTTTTTGCATAACAGGACGCTTCGGATATGTTTATATCCTGATTTTATGAAATTTATTTTAATTTAACCTGTTGTTTTCGTCCGGAAATACAACGACGGCCTTATAGTTTTTGGCTTCTTCCGGTGTCATCAATGCATAGCTGACTATGATAACTATATCCCCAATGGCCGCTTTACGCGCAGCAGCACCATTCAGACAAATCACACCTGATCCTCTGGGGCCTTTGATGACATACGTTTCTATTCTTTCACCATTGTTGTTATTGACTACCTGAACTTTTTCTCCATCATACAGATTTGCCGCATCCATCAGGTCTTCATCTATGGTGATGGAACCTACATAATTCAGATTGGCTTCAGTGACCTTTACCCTATGGATCTTGGATTTATGAATGTGTAGAAACATGTATTATTGTCATTATTTTAAACCACTTAGAATTTCGGCAAATATCCGATAATTTATTATAGCTAGCAATTAACATTTTAAAATTATGTATAGTTGCAAATATCTTCAAGGAACGGTATAACGACTATTTTTGATTTGTTTACCGGATTTTACCTCGCAATATCACCTTATCCACATGATTACTTCCAAATGAATACACCATATAATCCAGGGATGGAATGGGTTTTGTAATGATGAGATTGGCCACTTTTCCCCTGGCCACTGATCCGTGACTTTCGCCAAGTTCAAGGGCACAGGCACCATTGATGGTCACTGCATTGAAGGCTTCTGCGGGAAGGATCCGCATATTGTTGCAGGCCAGTGCCATAAGCATCGGTACATTGCCTGATGGACTTGACCCTGGATTATAATCTGTAGCCATGGCAATACCCAAACCTTCGTCAATCATTTTTCGTGCAGGAGCATAATTTATATTCAGAAAAAATGAGCAGGAAGGAAGGACTGTAGGTATGGTATTGGAATGTTTGAGTGCATCAATTTCTTCATTTCCTATTGCTTCCAGATGATCTACCGAGATGGCATGATTTGATATACCTACCTGTACACCACCAGAAATAGCCAGTTCATTGGCGTGTATCTTTGCTTTCAGGCCGTATTTTGATGCTGCTTTAAGAATTTTGTCTGTTTCTTCTACTGTATAGAATCCTTTATCACAAAACACATCACAATAATCAGCCAATCCTTCGCCGGCTACGTTAGGTATCATCTCATGTATGAGGAGATCAATATAAAGATGCCTGTTTTCTTTATACATAGCCGGAATGGCATGCGCCCCTAAAAAGCTGGCTTTTATCGTTGCCGGTGAACTTTCTTTAAGCTTCCGGATCACCCTTAGCATTTTTAGTTCGCTTTCTGTAGTAAGACCATAACCACTTTTTATTTCGATGGCTCCTGTACCATAAGATATGACTTCATTCAGTCTTGATCCGGCCGATAAATACAAGTCTTCTTCTGCTGTTTCCTGCAATTTTCTGGCTGAATTTAATATACCACCTCCTTTTTCGGCGATTTCTTCATAGCTGGCACCATGCAACCTGTCTACATATTCACCTTCTCTTGGTGCTGCATAGACTATATGAGTGTGACTGTCGCACCAGCACGGCATGACTAGCCGATCTGAAGCATCTACAATTTCGTCTGCCCTTTCAGGTGCCTCTTTCACTGGCCCGAAATCAACTATTTTACCATTGTCTGTTAATATAAATGCATTCTCCAAAGTATCAACAACTGACATAGCCGCTCCTTTTTTAAAAGAAAGCGGCTGTGTCTGGATACCATACATGGTTTTAATATTTTTGATCAGGATTGAGCTCATTTTTTAACTATTTAGCGTTCCTTATTCACGATGTATTTTGAATTGATATACTTCTCGTCGAACCATAAAGCCATTATTGTATGATGCCGTCCATATTATATTCGCTCTTCAATATCAGTTTAAACTTTTCAGCATCTTCACTGGAACTGAACTGACCTATTCTAACTTTAAAGATCGGTGCACCATCTTTATATTCGTTTACCACAGAGACCGGTTCAGTAAATAATTGCCTTAAAGCATTAACCATTTCATTGGCACCCTGATATCTTTCAAACACACCTACCTGTACTCTGAAGACATTTTTGGTCTGTGGCTGGAAAAAATATTTGTTATATTCATCACTGGTTTGTTGCATACTTTCAGAGATAATCACTTCTGTATTTTTTGCATGTGCTGAAGGTGCTGTATTAAAATCATGTCTTATGATTACTTTATTTTCAGGAGCATTATGTTTTTCCAGCAAGACGAGCAACTTTCGTGGTGACAATGTTTCTTCCACTCTGTCCAGAAGTTGTCCCTGAGAATTAAAGACAAGCATGGTAGGCAGATATTTAATATCATATATATTTTTAAGCTCATAACCCGCCAATTCATCAATGTCTACTTTTACAGATACAAAATGATCATTCAGTAATTTAGCTACCTTCTCGTCTTTGAACGTAGTCTGGTCCATCCATTTGCAAGGGCTACACCATGCTGCATGAAAATCAATAAACAGTAGCTTACCCTCTGATCCTGCTTGTTTGCGCGCATCATTGATATTGACGGAAGCAAAATTTATCTTTATTTCATTTGCAAAAGACACTGATGCATACAAATATGAAAGTAAAGCAACAAAATAAAGTGGAAACCTTTTCATATGGATTTATTTAAAAATTAACAATAAATTCAGTCGATCCAAAATACATTAAAAATTATTATAATTCGTATTGTATTGTAAAACTGATATTTAATGTATTGCAATTCCCGTACCAAAAGCAGAGATCAAGAATGATAAAAAAGTAATTTTACATTAAATTATATTCGTAATTTATTAATATACAATCTAATATGTGTTACAAAAAAATATAAAATATTTAATTTTATTGAGATAAAATTTTCACTATTAGCGTCCTGAAATCAAAAATACCTTATCTTGTGCCACTTTTATAAAGATGCAAAATTCAAAACAATATGAGTAAAATCCATGCAGCAATCACTGGTGTGGGCGGATACGTTCCGGATGATATTTTGTCCAACGCAGATTTGGAGAAAATGGTAGATACTACAGACGAGTGGATTACTACAAGGACCGGCATAAAAGAAAGGCGCATATTAAAAACTCCAGGCAAGGCAACGTCAGATATGGGCGTAGAAGTGGTGCGCCAGATTTTATCAAAGACAAATACAACACCGGATGAAATCGATATGCTTATATGCGCCACAGTCACACCCGATACCGCTTTCCCTGATACGGCAAATACTATACTGGATAAAGTAGGTGCCAAAAGTGCATTCGGTTACGATATCAATGCTGCCTGCTCAGGATTCCTTTTTGCTCTGACTACAGGAGCTAAATTTATCGAATCAGGTATGTATAAAAAAGTGATCATCATAGGTGCTGATAAAATGTCTTCTATAGTTGATTATACGGATAGAACTACTTGTATTATTTTTGGTGACGGAGCCGGTGGAGTAATGCTCGAACCATCTTCTGACGGTAACGGGGTGATAGATTCAGTGTTGCGTTCTGACGGATCAGGACGTGAGTTTTTGCACATGAAAGCTGGAGGTTCATTAAAACCGGCTACAGCAGAAACGGTAGCTAAAAGAGAGCATTTTGTGTATCAGGATGGCAAGCCTGTATTTAAAGCAGCTGTAAATGGTATGGTAAATACGGTAAATCAGGTGCTGGAGCGAAATAATATGACAGTGGATGATATCACCTGGCTTGTACCCCATCAGGCAAATATGAGGATTATAAATTCTGTAGGCGACATGCTTGATATACCCAAAGAAAAAACGATGGTAAATATACATAAATACGGCAACACCACTGCAGGAACCCTTCCATTGTGTTTATGGGAATATGAACCTTTATTGAAAAAAGGGGATAACCTTATGCTTACAGCATTTGGAGGAGGATTTACCTGGGGAAGCACGTTGGTTAAATGGCACAATTGATCTTATTATTACCAAAAAATTCTTTCGTTTTGAAGTTTGTTTCACTTTTGAAATTTGAGTAAGCAGTGATCAGTTTACAAAAACCTGTAAGTTTAAAACTTTGGAAATGTGCCATTTAACATTACAATGTTTTAAATTTTAGTTTATTAGAAATATTTATTTTAAAAAAACGGGCGTTAAACTTTTATTAAAGGTAACTATTGTCACTTTAACTTAGTTTTGATAGCTATATATTTGCGCCAGTTTTAGATAATGAACACTCTAAAAATGTATAATTAATTTAATATGTATATTCTTATCTTTTTATTTCCTTACTTTTTTACATCCATAGATGTTCCGGAATTTCAAAAATCAACGCCTGTTCTCTGGAGTTTTGAGATTAACAAAATCAATAACTCAGAATTTGAAATACTTGCCACAGCTACCATAGAAAAAGGTTGGATACTATACTCTCAGTTTACGGACGACAATGGTCCTGTTCCCACTCAGTTTGTCATAGATGAACAAGTTGTTCGTTTTGAAGAAAAAACCACATCTATGAAAGAATTTGATCCACTTTTTGAAGTGGAAGTAATCAAATTTAAGGATAAAGCCATATTCTCAAAAATAATCAAAAAATCCGCTACCGGCAAAGTAAATGGGTATGTTACTTTCATGACCTGTGATGGAGCCAAATGTCTTCCTCCCACAGATGTCAATTTTAATTTAGATATTAATTAATGCAAACTTCAATTAAGTCAATATGAAGCAGTTTACTTATATAAGCGTCCTGATGATCATGTTTTCCTTTCAGGCATCTACTCAGATATTAAATCCTATAAAGTGGAAATTCGAACTTGAAAAAATTAATACCACACAATACAATTTAAAATATATTGCAAAAGTTGACAAAGGATGGACCGTTTATTCACAGTATACTTCTGATGATGGACCTGTGCCTACTTCTATCAATTATGAATCCATTGAAGGTATAGAGCTGGTGGGTAAAGCTATAGAAACTGGTTATAAAAAAGAAGGAATGGATCCATTTTTTGGTGTCAATGTAATAAAATTTACAGCAGATAAACCTTTTATTATCATTCAAAAAATAAGGGTAAAAGATGCTTCAAAACCTATCATCGGGTATGTCAATTTTATGGCGTGTGACCATGAAAAATGCCTTCCGCCTACCGATGCTGATTTTAGTTTTGCTATACCACCAGATGGGGCTGCACCATTAAATTCAAAAACCGATGAAAACCTGGAAAACGTCAAAGTAACCGGAAATGATGAAGATATGGCAAAGAAAGACTCCACATCTTCTGCAAATATCATCCCGGGGGTTGACAGTAATCTGTCAGATTTTGGGGTTGGAGCTATCATAAATGGTGATAAAATCGATCAGAAGATACCATCACTTTTGTCTACATATGAATCACCCCTTAGTACATGCGGAGGTACTGAAGAAAAGAAAGAAGGACTTTTGTGGACATTTATTTTTGGATTTATTGGTGGACTTCTCGCCTTACTTACACCTTGTGTTTTTCCAATGTTACCGATTACCATCAGCTTTTTTA
>Ga0138256_10002888_pt1 | contig 18341 bp, 11 predicted proteins | sample KNB2016incub_MG_FD_105486 | JGI IMG/M metagenome (GOLD analysis project Ga0138256, IMG submission 105486) | Active sludge microbial communities from wastewater in Klosterneuburg, Austria - KNB2014incub_MG | ecosystem: Engineered > WWTP > Activated sludge > Unclassified | place: Austria... | reverse complement strand
TCAGGAAATTATTTGCTGAAAGTAATTTCAGGAGATAATATGCTTACTCAGAAAGTAAGCATAAGCAGGAACTAGATTTGTTTTTTATTGAAGTCATGAATGGTGCGTACCTGTGTTAAACTAAAGTGGATTTCGTTTATTCAATTATTTTTTGTATATTACCATATATCAGTTAATAATTAAACAAAACAGAAAAATATGGACAGTATCGTAAGAATGGTTTCAGAGAAAGCCGGAATTTCAGAATCTCAGGCAAAGTTGGCAGTTGACACAGTCACTTCATTTTTGAAAGACAAAATGCCTGGAGGCCTTGGATCACAAGTGGAAACTTTTATGAAAGGTGGTGCAGGTTCTCTCGGTGATTTATCAGGAGGATTAAAAGACAAGGTTGGCGGAATGTTTGGGAAGTAATTATGCCCGGAATATCATTCCTGATTTCTATCATCTAAATAAGTAGAACATCAACAGAGTGAGTTTATAATCAATATTTTTACGAATGGTCTGCCTTAATACAAGGCAGGCCTTTTTTGTTTCTATCAGGCACTTTGATGATGAAAATGCAAGCCTCGCGTTCCTTTTGCCGGGGTGTTTTAAGTCATGTAATAATGGTTGATTCAATTCAAGGATTTAACTACCTTTGTTACTGTGAAAAAATCTTTGGCACTTCTGATATTTTCTGCATATCTGATCTCAACAACAGAGGTCAAGCAGTTGCTTAAATTGCCCATGTTAATTGAACATTTTCTTGAACACAAGGAGCAAAGTGAAAATCAGTCCATATTTGAGTTTTTAAGCATGCATTACGGAGAACATGCCGGATCTGAAAAGGAGCATGAAAACCTTCCGTTTAAATCGCATGATGGTTGCATAAATTCCTCTTTACTGGTTTTGATCTCAAACACATTTTCAGTCCCGTCCATTAACCCCTTTTGTTTTGAGATAAAGACTATTACTTTGGATGACGATTTCTTTTTGACCTCTTCTTTTCAATCTAACATTTGGCAGCCTCCAAAATTCAGCTGATTCTTTCTTGAATAATTGTTTTTAACAGGATAAATTTCCTGGTTTAAGAACTGTGTATTATTTAAAATTATAATCAGCAAATTATGCTAAATAAAATAATAGAATTCTCCATTAGGAATAAGCTAATCGTCGGATTGTTCGTCGTTGGTCTCATTATCTATGGTTCTTTTCAAATCAGCAAATTGCCTATAGATGCTGTACCCGACATTACCGATAATCAGGTGCAGGTCATAACAATTGCTCCTTCATTTGGTGCTACCGACATAGAGCGGCTCATTACTTTCCCGATAGAACAAGCCAATAGTAACATTGATGGGATCAAAGAAATAAGAAGTTTTTCCCGCTTTGGTCTGTCATTGGTAACTATAGTGTTCACCGATAAGATCGATATTTACTGGGCACGACAGCAAGTTGCCGAAAGATTGCAGCAGGTTCAATCGCAAATCCCTCAAGGTATCGGGACACCTGAGTTAGGGCCAATTTCCACCGGACTTGGAGAGATCTATCAGTATGTCATCAGGCCCAAACCCGGTTTCGAAAAGAAGTATGATGAAACAGATCTGCGCACCATTCAGGATTGGATTGTAAGAAGGCAGTTGTTAGGCGTGGAAGGTGTTGCTGAAGTAAGCAGTTTTGGAGGTAAAGTCAAGCAGTATGAAATTGCTGTTGATGCCAACAGGTTGCAATCATACAATATTACCATACACGATGTATTCGCTGCTGTGGAAATGAATAATCAGAATACAGGTGGAGCATACATTGAAAAAGGGCCGACCGTATTATTCATACGTAGCGAAGGCCTGATCGGCAGTAAAGAGGATATTGAAAATATTTGTATCGCAAATGCTAAAGGTGAAACGCCCTTGTTCATTCGTGATGTGGCAGAAGTGAAAATAGGACACGCCACTCGTTTTGGCGCCATGTGTTACAATGATGAAGGGGAAGTAGCCGGCGCCATTGTAATGATGCTCAAAGGTGGAAATAGTAATGAAGTGATCAAGAATGTAAAATCGCGAATCGCTCAAATCCAGAAAACCTTGCCGGAAGGAGTAATGATCGAGCCATTTTTGGACAGAACGAAAATGGTGAATAATGCCATTCATACAGTAGAAAAAAATCTGCTGGAAGGAGCATTGATTGTTGTATTTATCCTGGTTTTGTTTCTGGGAAATTTCAGAGCAGGATTTTTGGTAGCTTCTGTTATTCCATTGTCAATGCTATTCGCGGTATGTATGATGAATGCATTTGGAGTCAGCGGAAACCTCATGAGTCTGGGAGCCCTTGACTTTGGATTGATTGTCGATGGCGCGGTGATCATCGTCGAAGCAGTCATGCATCAGCTTGCGCATACTAAAAGGATGGGCCTGTCTGACAAGCTCGACAGACTTGAAATGGATATGACGGTTAAACAGTCTGCAAGTAAAATGATGAATAGCGCCGTCTTTGGGCAAATAATTATTCTCATTGTGTACCTGCCTATACTTACGCTTCAAGGGATAGAAGGAAAAATGTTTAAGCCTATGGCGCAAACAGTTGCTTTTGCATTGTTGGGCGCGTTCATTCTTTCCTTGACATATATTCCGATGATGAGTGCTTTAGTATTGAGCAGGAAGGTGAAGCATGAACCAAACATGTCTGACAAAGTAATGGTTCGGATTGAAAGATCTTTCCAAAATTCATTGTCAAAGATTTTGAATTTTCCAAAATTGGTCCTTTCTTCTGTCCTTATATTATTTGTGCTTGCGATTATCACCCTATCAACTATGGGTGGTGAATTTATCCCTGCACTCGAAGAAGGCGATTTTGCGGTTGACACCAGAGTTCTCACCGGTAGTAACTTAAATACGACCATTGAATCCACTCAAAAAGCCGCTCACATTCTGAAGACTCAGTTTCCTGAAGTTGAAAAGGTGGTTACGAAAATCGGGAGCGGAGAGGTGCCTACGGATCCCATGCCAATGGAAGCAAGCGATATGATGGTAATTCTGAAACCTAAGAAAGAATGGACTTCTGCAAAAACTTTTGATGAACTTGCGGAGAAGATGAGCACTGCGCTTGAAGCCGTTCCGGGGATCACAGCAGGTTTTCAGTATCCTGTTCAAATGCGCTTCAACGAACTGATGACAGGAGCAAGACAGGATGTAGTCTGTAAAATATTTGGTGAAAATCTGGATACATTGGCGCTCTATGCTGCTCAGTTGGCTAGGATTGCATCTAAAGTTGATGGCAGTCAGAATTTATTTGTTGAACCGGTGACGGGTATACCTCAGATCATTATTAATTATAAGCGGGCTTCGATTGCGCAGTATAAATTGAACATCTCGGAAATAAATAAAGTGATAAACACAGCCTTTGCCGGACAAGTTTCCGGATTAGTGTTTGAAGGAGAAAAACGATTTGATTTGGTGGTGAGGTTAAAAGATGAAAAGCGGAGTAGTCTGAAAGATGTTCAAGATCTTCTGATCCCTACGCCTCATGGAACACAAATTCCATTGAGCCAATTGGCTACGGTGGAAATACAGGACGGACCAAATCAAATTCAGCGCGAAGATGCTAAACGAAGGATTATTGTTGGATTTAATGTTCGCGGTCGGGATGTTCAAAGCATAGTCAATGAACTCCAGGAAAAAGCAAGTGCACAAATGAACCTGACAGCCGGTTATTTTATTACTTATGGTGGCGCTTTCGAGAATTTACGAGCCGCAACCAATCGATTAATGATAGCAGTTCCGATTTCATTGATCTTGATTTTCATATTGCTGTTTTTCGCATTTAATTCAATACGACATGGATTGTTGATTTATACTGCCATCCCTTTATCAACTATTGGCGGAATTTTCTTTTTGGCCATCAGAGGAATGCCATTCAGCATAAGTGCCGGTGTTGGATTTATCGCTTTGTTCGGTGTGGCAGTTTTAAACGGGATTGTTTTAGTAGCTGAGTTCAATAGATTGAAAAAGGAAGGCACGCATGATTTGCGGAGGGTAGTTCTAATGGGAACTAAAATCCGATTACGGCCGGTATTAATGACGGCATTCGTTGCCTCATTGGGCTTCTTACCAATGGCGCTGAGCAACGGTGCAGGAGCAGAGGTTCAGAAACCATTGGCTACAGTGGTAATTGGCGGACTTCTGATTGCTACTTTTTTAACTCTCTTTGTCTTACCGATATTGTACATCATGTTTGAGCAAGGGACTAAGTTGAAAATCGCTCCCAAAACTTTGCTTGTGAGCATGCTGTTTGTGTTTTCTTTCAGCTACGCAAAAGCTCAAAGCCCGGTCACATTGCAGGCTGCAATCGACACCGCCCTCAGAAATAATTTATTGATTAAAAGTGAGGTCCTGAAAGAACAATATCAAAAGAAACTCCGCAACTCCGCAATTTCAATTCCTCATACCGGAGTGGCATTCGAAGGGGGAGAAATTAACAGTGCATACACTGATAGCAGAATTTCAATCATGCAATCATTTAGTTTTCCAACAGTCTACTCCAGACAAAGGAAAGTTTTTAATGAGGAATGGAAAATGGCTTTATTTCATACCGGACTTAAAGAAGCTGAGCTTAGAAGAGCTGTCTCCGAAAAGTTTAGCATGATTGTAATCTTAAAGGAAAAGGAGAAATTATTGACTGTGGCTGACAGTAATTTTACTGCATTCCTCCTCAAGTCTGATGCTCGATTTAGGAGCGGAGAAAGTAATATTTTGGAGAAAGCGACTGCTGAAAACCAATTGGCACATATCAGACTGCAATTAATATCGCTTCAGGAGGAACTTGATTTAGCACGACTGGAGTTTCAACTCCTACTAAATACAGAAGTAAATCTTGATCCTTCAGCAGAGACGGCCAGGTTTCCCTTGATTGTTACTGAGGATAGTCTCATACTCAGTTCCCATCCGATTCTGAAAATAACAGAGCAGCAACAATCCATTGCCCGGGGTATTACAAAGTTGGAGAGATCCAAATTGATTCCGGAAATTAATCTTGGGTATTTTAACAGCAGCATGCGCGGTACCGGAGCGGATGATATTTATTATCCAAGGGAAAGTCGCTTCAGTTCAATAGAATTCGGTATTGGCATTCCTTTATTTTTTGGGTCGCAGAGTGCCAAAATAAGGGCTTCCGGAGTGAATGAGCTTATCGCTGAAAATAATCATCGCTTGCAATCCCAGAGTCTTAATAAGGAATATCAGTCTGCATTGATACAATATAAAAGCAGATTGCAGAAACTGAATTATTTTGAACTGTCAGGATTATCAAATGCGAAGCTAATATCTGATGCAGCCTCCTTGCAATTTGCATCTGGTGAAATAAACTATTTGGATTGGGTGCAATTGAATAACCAGGCATACGCTATACAGAATGATTATCTGGAAGCTTTAAGCTTGCTCAATGAAAGCATTGTACTCATCAATTATCTTACTTCTAAATAATAAAAAAATGTATAAAATATTCTATATATCCTTCCTGGTAGTTTTCACAGCTTGTTCATCCAACAAGGAGAAGCCTGAAGACTTACCCGTGGTAGCCGGGCCTGAGAATGTAATAGTGCTGAGTGATGCTCAAAGCCATTCAGCTGCACTCTCTGTGTCAAAAATTGAGAAGAGAAGTATTTCGTCAATCTTGAAAGTAAACGGTGTAATTGATGTACCACCGCAAAATATGGTTTCAGTGAGCATGCCACTTGGGGGTTACCTGAGGACGACAAAACTTTTACCTGGAATGCATATCAGAAAAGGTGAAGTGATTGCGACCATGGAAGATCAGTTGTATATACAATTACAACAGGAGTACTTAACAGTAAAATCAAAACTTCAGTTTGCCGGCTCAGAGTATGAAAGGCAAAGGGAATTGAACCAAACGAAGGCCAGCAGCGATAAAGTATATCAGCAGGCTTTGATGGAGTATAAAAATCAAAAAATCGCTCTGAGTGCTCTCACTGAAAAATTAAAATTGATAAACATCAGTCCTGACAATCTAGATGAAACAAATTTATCAAAGAACATTAATATATACAGCAGCATTGACGGCTTTGTCTCTAAAGTGAATGTGAACATTGGAAAATATGTTAATCCAAGCGATATATTATTCGAACTGGTAAACCCTGATGATATTCATCTGAACATGAAAATTTATGAGAAAGATTTAAATAAGCTGAAGATAGGGCAGGAATTGATTGCCTATACAAATGATAACCCTGAGCTGAAGCATCCTTGTGAAATAATTCTTATTAGTAAGAATGTGGATGAAGACAGAAGTATTGAAGTTCATTGCCATTTTAAGGATTATGACAAAGAACTGATTCCCGGAATGTACATGAACGCTGAAATTGATATTATGAGTAAGGAAAGCTTCAGCATAGAAGAAGATGCGGTCGTTAATTTTGAAGCTAAAAAATATGTCTTTGTTCAGGTTTCTGATAAAAAGTTTGAAATGACTGCGGTTGAGACCGGTATTTCAGAGAAGGGTTTTGTCGAGCTGAAAAACCCGGAAGCCTTGGAGGGAAAGGATATTGTTGTAAAAGGAGCCTACACTCTTCTAATGGTGCTGAAGAATAAGGAGGAAGAATGATGAACATTTTTTACTCTGTATAAATAAAATAATCCATCAATCACCTGTAATTGTCAGGTGATTGATGGATTAATAATGAGATCAGTTAAAAGCCCCGGGAATATTACCTGATAATGAATTTTCCCTGGTAAACCGATTTGTTGTCAAGGTTTGTAATATACAGGAAGTACATTCCGGAATTCAAATCCTTTTTATCAAACAAGAAAGTGTCATCAGCACCTGTCTGGCCTCGGACTTTCCGTCCGGTGATGTCATAAATACTAAGTTCGTTCAACGAATGATTCGGATTACTCAATAGTATCGTTGCACGATTGTCAACAGGGTTGGGGTAAATCAGAATGCCGCTATTTTGATGATTGAGTTCATTTGTACCAACCGATAATCCGATTCTATTAAATACGGTATTGGTTACTACTGCCGGATTCGCATCAAAATAAATATAGGCGGTGTTTTCTAAATCATAAGAGGCTGACTGAAGCCTTGGATTGCATCGGAAGCGAATATACCCATGACTTCCCGGCTCGTCAACATTGCTGTCTGGCAGTAGAATATTTTCAAAGCGGAATTCAGTTTTATAATCAAGTATAGTCACTCTGACAGGATGACTACTGGAAACTAATTCGAAACTGTTAATATCAAAATTTGCATTCAGGTCATCGAGGATCACCACGGTAAAGGCCGTGTCGGTACCGGTATTTTGAAAACGAATGTAATAATCTAAAGTCGGTGTTATATCGAGAAAAGTGTGATGCTGGGGGCCAATACCTTCAGGACTTACAGCCTTATCGTTGGGGTCAAAAGAGCAGGTTATAGTTTGATTGATAGTATCAGTGCAAACATTTAAAACCACATTGTTGCTATCATAAAGTGTAGTTTCGAGATAGGTGTAATAATTGTAGCCTGCGTTTGCCGGTAATAGGACATATGCCCGCAAATTTAATGATGAATAGCCTGAATTTCCCGGGAAATCCCAAATGACTGTATCACCACTTATAGAACTTTCAGTGGGATTTGAAAATTGAAAACTTACGGCCGAGTCCAGAATTAATTTTATCGTTGAATGTGTGTTGCTATAATTGAATTGGGAATTTTGTATGTAGACGGGCATTATATTTCCGCATCGTGACTGGCTTCCCGATAAAGTACAGCTTATGCTTCCTGCATTGGGAATTTTAATTCCAAAATCATTATTTGGATAAGTTCCTGTCGTGGCATCAATTGTATAGTTCAGGGAGTCGGATGATACACTCCAACCAGGCTGGAGAAATACTGATAGGACGTGCAGTCCGCTATCAGCATGAAAGACAAAATTACCGATTGAGTCAGTATAAGTAACTAAGTTGTCTGGCGCCAGGAATACTTTTGTATAAGAGATTCCACCTTCTGATATATCATGTACCCCATTGCTGTCCATATCAAAATAAACATTGCCTGATATTTGAAAAGGTCCCGTACCCAGGTTTCCGATAAGGACTCCACAACTGTCGCTGGCCACGCAACCGAAGGCGTCGACTACAGATAAAGTATATACACCTTGAGTTATTCCGTTTATAAATGGAGTAGTTGCGCCATTTGACCAGCTATAATTGTAGGGCGGATTTCCGCCTAAAATTGTGGCATAGATACTTCCATCTGTACAAGTATCGCAGGAGGCCCCAAAACAATCAAGTAATATAGTCATAGGCGGTGCCATAAACAGGAAAACAGTATCGCTGCAAACATTACTTTGGGAATCAGTCACAGTGACTCCATAAGTACCGGGTCCGAATACAACGGTCGTTTGTCCGGTGGCACCGGTTGACCATAGGTAGCTCACAAATCCGGGACCCGCATCAAGTACTGTAGGTGCTCCCACGCAAATCATTCGATCAGGTCCCAGATCGATTAAACATTGAGAGTATGAATACTTAATAGATATCAGTGAAAGAAATAGAAATGCAAATAACTTTTTCATGGCTGGAGTTTTAGATATACCAAATGTATTAAAATTCATTAGCCCAAATGTACTGCTACGAAAAAATATAATTCAAAAAACGTCTGATATTTACAGGTTTTTAATAAATCCCATTCTTTTATTAAATTTTATCAATTAGTACTTTATAGGTTGGGTCTTCCAAAACATTTACATCAATAATTTCCTCGGCATTTTTTAATAAAACTTTACAATCCGGGCTCAGATGTTTCAGGTGAAGTTTTTTCCCGACTTTAAGATAACGTTCTGTAATTTTATTTAAAGCTTCAATCGCAGACATGTCTACAACTCTGCTTTCTGCAAAATCAATGATTACTTCATCAGGGTCGTTATGCACGTCGAACTTTTCATTGAATGCCATTACCGATCCGAAGAAAAGCGGGCCGTATATTTCATAGTGCTTAATTCCCTGTTCATCTGTGTACTTTCTTGCCCTGATTCTTTTTGCATTGTCCCAGGCAAAAACCAGGGCCGCAATAACCACTCCAATGATCACTGCAAGAGCAAGGTTGTGCAGGAAAATGGTTACAAGAGTCACCATCACCATCACAAAAATGTCTGACCTTGGCATCCGCTTAAATGTTTTGAGGCTTGCCCACTCAAAAGTTCCTATCGCAACCATAATCATCAATCCGGTGAGTGCTGACATAGGCAGTTTTTCAATAATGCTTGCCCCGAACATAATGAATACTAACAGCATCAATGAAGCAACAATTCCGGAAAGTCTGGCTCTCGCTCCTGAAGAAATATTAATAAGACTCTGTCCGATCATTGCACATCCACCCATACCTGAGAAAAATCCCGAAAGAATATTAGCGGTTCCCTGCGCGACGGCTTCTTTATTACTCCTTCCTCTTGTTTCAGTTATTTCATCAATGATGTTAAGCGTGAGTAAGCTCTCAATTAATCCAACTCCTGCTACGATGGCTGCATAAGGGAGAATGATCATGAGAGTCTCTATGCTGAAAGGAATAGATGGAATATGAAAAGGAGGGAAGCCACCCTGAATTGATGCGATATCTCCAACGGTTTTTGTATCGATTCCGAAATAACTCATTATTCCAAACACTACCAGAATTGCCGTTAAAGCTGAGGGAATAACTTTTGTTATTTTAGGTAATCCCCAAATGATTAGCATGGTGAGTAGAACGAATCCTAATAGGATTATTAGTGGTGATCCTGTTAGCCAATTCCCTGAAACATCTTTAAATTGTTCTAGCTGTGAAGTGAAAATGATAATCGCCAATCCGTTCACAAATCCAAAGATAACAGGATGCGGAACGAGTCGCATCAGTTTTCCTAACCTGAAAAGCCCGGCTGAAACCTGAAATATTCCTGCGAGCACCACTGTTGCAAATACATATTCGACTCCATGAGATTGCACCAATGAAACCAATACAACTGCGACAGCCCCTGTTGCACCTGATATCATACCGGGCCTGCCACCAAGGATGGAAGTTACCAAACCCATTACAAATGCAGCATAAAGACCGGTGAGAGGTGATAAGCCTGCTATCAAGGCGAAGGCGACAGCTTCAGGAACAAGTGCGAGTGCTACGGTAAGTCCTGAGAGTACTTCTGTTCTATAGTTTACTTTTTGGCTCAGGTCAAAGAGATTCAAATATTTTCGCATGCTTGTTTTAACTTAAAAGAGGATATTTTTTATTTCAAAGTGCGTAAAGCTAAGAAAATCTGCTCTTGGGCAATATCATCACTTTTTCATTTCGCCGGATTTAACTATTGTCATTTTATTTTTAAATTCACCGGGTCTAATTCCATATGCATAGAATTTAATTTACAAATAGTATTCATCTTAAACAGAAAGCCATGAATCCAATTCTAAAGAATATAATAGCAGTCGTGACCGGAATAATCATCGGAAGTTTCGTCAACATGGGAATTATAATGATCAGTGGTTCAATAATCCCTCCCCCTGAAGGTGCAGATATAACCACCATGGAAGGGTTGAAGGCGTCCATGCATTTGTTCGGGCCAAAGAATTTTATTTTCCCATTCTTAGCCCATGCAGGTGGAACATTTGTCGGCGCATTACTCGCGGCCTTGATCGCAGCAAATCACAAAATGCGTTTTGCGATTTCTATCGGTGTAGTTTTTTTAATAGGAGGAGTGATGAATGTAATGATGCTTCCCTCGCCCTTATGGTATTCAGTACTCGATATAGGCTTGGCTTACATTCCGGTTGCCTGGTTGGCAGCTAAGTTGGTTTTAGGAAAGCAGTCTTAAAAATAATACACTCAGTGTTTTATAATCTTATTGATCACGAGATTAAAGCCTGAGAGCATTGATTGTTTGGATTCTATTGTCTTGAGATTGGATTTCTCTCTGCTATTCAATTAGTATTTTGACAAAGGATCTTTGCATTCCTTCCAGCAGTATATAATAAAACCCTTTGCTATATCCCTTTAATGAAATACTTGTCTCAGCATTACTGCCGGTTTTGTAAGAATTAATAAGCCTTGCATCCAGACTGAATATGCTTAAATTTTCAAATTGATTTTGCTGTCGAAGCCTCACATAGTCCATTGCAGGATTAGGAAAAATTTTCCAGTTGGAATTATTCAGTTCAGAGATACCGGTGCTTAAAGTTGAACCGTAGAATCTCTGAGTATATTGGTTCGAAGAGTTTCCCTGATTCGTAAAACGAACTTGTGCCATGCCACTTGCCGGAATCGTGTCAGTATAGAAATAGAAGATGAAGGCTTGAACAACTCCGGGAGGAATGGTTACCTGTGCAGAATTTGTAGTCGGAGGATAACATATATCCGTACACAATGCGGTCAGCCATGTTGAAGGCATTTGAGTACCTTGTCTTTGAATATTCACTACCACATTTTCTGTTGTTGATTGATTGGTTAAAGTTGCATTCACTGCAACAAAAAAGCCTGGGATACCATAATCAATTGTATCTCCTTCAAGTGTAAATGTCCCTCCGTTTCCAAAGGAAGTGCAAAGCCCACTGTTTGTTCCGAGCAAACTGTCGATCTCACAGAAAATATTATCTGGTGCTTTGTCGAACCACTGTTGGAAAGCAAAAACGTTTCCGTCCGGTTTGATGAGTGTTGCACTGTTTGGTTCTGTTCCGTAATTCAGCCACCATTCATTGCATGGCCCGTCGATAAGAACTGTCGGCCGTAAATAATTTGCGGATAAAAGAGAATTCAGAATTGATTTACGTTCGCCGTAAGTTTTGGGTTGTTCAAACAAAATTCCTTCATTGGTATTCGTACTTGTAGTCCATACGTTTCCGCTATAGGGACTCACATCAATAATCGGATGTGCTTCCACCGTATAAATTACATAGACAGAAAGTTGGCCCTGATAAATCGAATCTACCTGATTTATTACAGGAATTTTTCCTCTGAATACCGGACAAGTATAACTCGATGAAATAAGCAATACCGGTTTACCCAATAGTAAAACCTCTGAGAGGGTGACTGAATCGCCTGTGAGTGTATAGAGTTTAAAGTCTGGAACCGGATTCCCGGGCATAATACCTGGAACGCTTCCGCTACCCTGAGCGATGGGAATTGGACATATACTGTCTCCTTCGGCCGGGAGATGAGATAATCCAATACCGGGAAGTAATTGTGCCTGAATTATCATGAAATTGAACAAGGTCAGATATAGTACAAGTAGTAGTCTTCTCATTTTGTATGACTTAGAAGTCAATTAGACCAGATTTTAAAAGGTGTGTTTAAATTTATTATTGATTAAAGATAAAAAAACCGATACAATTATTGTGGAATTTGAATTTATTCAGCACAAAAACCTAATTTCATGCCTTCATGTCAAGTCTTGAAAATTGAGAAGAAACACAAGCATATTGCTAATCTCCATCATCCTGCTTCAGTCAGGACTGATGTTGTTATTGTGCCAATTCCAGCAATTAAAGGTTCAATACGGGATGCAGGTCTTACTTGAGAAAAAGGAAACACACTTTGAACGATTGATCCTAGATCCGGAGACATATAAAAAGAGTAAGATTAATTCAAAGGAGATTTTAGTTGATGGTGAAATGTATGATGTTAAATCACTCAGCTACTCAAAAGGCAAGGTTGAATTGTTAGTGATTCACGACAAACACGAAGGGAAGATTTTAAAAAGAATACGTAGCTTAATTGCAAATGATTCTCAACAGAATTCAAGCCTGCCGGTGTATGTGCAGAAACTTATCAGCCTGTACTATGTTTCTTCATTTTCCGGCTTCTGTTTTATTGATCTGAGTGTTTCAAGTATTCTTGCAACCGCAGAGCCCGGTTCATTTGTATCTCATATTCCTGAGATGAGTTCGCCTCCACCCAAATCCTGATTCAATTAAATTATTTTTTAAACTTCAACCGTAGGATTAACCTGTCGGTTGAATCTTAATTTATTGAATATTCACCCTATTAGAACTATACTATGAAAAGTATGAAGTCGGCAATAGTGCTATTGCTTATATTAATCATCGAAATAAATTATACCAAGGCTCAGGATATTGACTCTACCAAAAAAGGGGTCATCGATTTGGAAGAAGTGATAATCTCCGTAAATAAATCAGAAGAGTCAAAGAAATTTGTCTCACAGCAAATCCAGGTAATAAATTCGGCACAAATTGAGTTGCTGCAATCACAAACAACAGCCGATTTGATTGCCAATACAGGAAATGTCTTTGTTCAAAAAAGTCAGATGGGAGGTGGAAGCCCCGTTATAAGAGGTTTTGAGGCAAGCCGGATCGTATTGGTTGTCGATGGAGTGAGGATGAATAATATTATTTATCGCTCAGGTCATCTGCAAAATATTGTCAGCATGGACAATGCCATCCTGGACAGAGCTGAAATATTATTCGGGCCTTCATCAACTGTATACGGGAGCGATGCTCTTGGCGGAGTCATTCATATGTTTACAAGGAAACCTCTGTTTGCAGGGCACGAGGAAAAAGCAAATCTCAAAGTAAATGCTTTTACACGCTATGGTTCAGCCAATGAAGAAAAGACAGGACATATTGATGTGAACATTGGCTGTGAAAATCTTGCATCGCTTACTTCCTTTACCTATTCTTCCTTCGGTGATTTAAAGGGCGGGAAGAATCAAAATCCTTTCTACACCCAGTCTTACGGTGAACGCCCTTATTATACCGAGAGAATCAATGGTGTGGACTCCCTTGTTAAGAATAAAAACAAATACCTGCAGGTTCAGAGTGGATATAATCAGTATGATCTCCTCCAGAAATTTTCGTTCAGACAAAATGAACATTCGAGCCATAGTTTGAATATTCAGTTTTCAAACTCTACGGATGTACCCAGATATGATCGACTCACTGATCCAGACGCTAACGGTTTAAAATATGCTGAATGGTATTATGGACCTCAAACCCGTTTTCTCACCGCTTATGAATTTAAGTATGTCAATCATAAAGCATTCTTTCAGACTATTAATGCCGGAATAAATTTTCAGGACATTGAAGAGAGCCGGCACACAAGGAGGTTTGGAGGGAATGCACTCAGTCACCGTACTGAAAACGTTAAAGTATATGGCGCAGATCTTGACTTCCAGCGTCTGACTGAAAAGCATAAGCTTCGTCTTGGGGTGGAGGGTCAATATAATACATTGAAATCAATAGCCGATGAGGAAAACGTTCTCAGCGGTGCTTTGTCCCCACTCGATACTAGATACCCGGATGGAGATAATTCGATGACTGATGTGGCAATTTATTATTCACATACCTGGAAGATCAACAAACAATTATCACTGACTGACGGCATACGTCTTGGAATGGTGAGTTTGTCTTCCAGCTTTGTGGACACTTCATTCTTTCACTTGCCCTACACAAAGGCTGATCAAAGCAATATGGTTTACTCAGGCAGCTTGGGTTTGATTCATTTGCCTTCAGATGATTTGAAATTATCACTGATGGTGTCAACTGGATTTCGAGCACCAAATGTTGATGACTTGAGTAAGGTTTTTGAATCTTCACCAGGTCTGGTCATTGTTCCGAATCCGGATTTAAAACCCGAGAAGACAGTGAATACCGAATTCGGAATTACTAAAATATTTGACAAAAAAACCAGTTGGGAAAATGTTGTCTACTATACGCACTTTATCGATGCCGTAGTGACTGATAAATTCAAACTGAATGGCCAGGATTCAATATTATATGATGGGTCAATGAGTCAGGTTCTTGCAAATCAAAATGCAGGAGAAGCATATATCTACGGGCTCTCGTCAAATATCCGATCGCAGTGCACTGATAACTTGAGCCTGAACTTCAGCCTCAATTATACCTACGGTAGAATAAAAACAGACAGCAGCGATTATCCCTTGGATCATATCTCTCCCTTTATGATGCGTTTACAGCTCAGTTATGTTTACGAGAAGTTTAATGCCGACTTTTTTGTGAATTATAACGGATGGAAAAAACTCAAGGATTATTATCTCAACGGTGAAGACAATGAACAATATGCAACGCCGGATGGAATGCCTGCATGGTTCACACTGAACTTCAGAGCTTCTTACAAGTTGCATAAATACGTAACTTTGCAGGCAGGCGTGGATAATATTTTTGACACACAATACCGCACCTTTGCAAGTGGAATAAATGCACCCGGAAGAAATTTAATTGCAGCATTACGATTTCATTATTGATGGAAATAGTTGATCCTTCATTTGATTACGAACAAAGAGGACTTCAGTATTCAAGTCAACGAAGAACTGATCCGAGGATTGCTGCCTATATTCAGGATGCTTTGGGTTCTGCCAAAACAGTATTAAATGTCGGTGCAGGAACAGGATCCTATGAACCTGATGACAGATTTGTAATTTCCGTTGAACCTTCTGCAACAATGAGGCAACTAAGGCAGGCGATGAATCGATCGCCTGCCTTGATTGCCAAAGCAGATCATTTACCATTTGACGATAATTCTTTTGATGCCTCCATGGCACTTCTTACCGTACACCACTGGCCCGACATTGCGAAAGGATTAAAGGAGATGCAAAGAGTAAGCAAAGGAGCTGTAATAGTGATGACCTTTGATCCGGATTCATTGAATACTTTTTGGAATAGCAATTATTTTCCTCAGTTGATCGAAGTGGAAAAAGCGCGTTACCCAAATGTGTCAACTTTGAAGCAATTGCTCGGTGGCAAATGCGAAATCATTCCGGTGCCTATTCCTTTGGATTGTGTTGATGGTTTTCAGGAAGCTTACTATGGGAGACCCGAAGAATTTTTGAAACCGGAAGTCCGCAAGGCTCAGTCTGCATGGGGATTTTTACCCAGGGGCCTGGAAGAAGAGTATGTACAAGCATTTTCGACTGAGTTGAAATCAGGGGAGTGGGATAGGAAATATGGACAGTACAGATCTGTTCCTTTTTTTAATGGTGCTTTGAGATTGATAGTCTTTAAAAATTGAAACTGAGTTAGAGTTTTTTACTTGTAATTTCTTAATAACTCAATTGAATTAAACCTTTATCCGATTTGTAAATCCATTTTCTAACACTAAATTGTGCAATTATCTGCAAGGAGTGTTCTTTGAACATCCTGGCCCATCCAACGAAAAATATGCCTATTGCAATCATTATTACAATCTGTTCATTATTGCTTCTGGCTTATTTATTTGATATAAGCTCTGCACTTACCAAAATTCCTTCTGTCATACTTTTGTTACTTACCGGATGGTTGGTGAGGCAACTTACCTTTCTCTTTGCCATACAAATTCCGGATTTAAATCCATTACTCCCGATTTTTGGAACCATTGGATTGATTTTAATTGTACTTGAAGGTTCGCTCGAACTTCAATTAAACAAAACAAAAGTCCCGGTTATTAAAAAATCATTTTTGATTGCATTACTGTCCATGGTGGTTTTGGCTTTTGTTCTGGCATATACATTTCAATACTACGAATACATTTCTTTCAAAACCGCATTGTTAAACGCCATTCCATTTTGTGTAATAAGTAGTGCCATAGCTATACCAAGCGTCCGAAATCTGACGGCAGGGAATAAGGAATTTGTGATATATGAAAGCAGCTTGTCTGACATTCTCGGCGTTCTCTTTTTTAATTTCATCGCAATGAATGAAATAATAAATGTTCAATCATTTGCGCATTTTGGCTTTTCAATCCTTATTGTGATTGTTGGTTCTTTTGTATCAGTCCTGGCGCTTTCATTCCTGTTAAGTCGAATCCGACATCACGTTACCTTTTCTCCGATTATTCTTCTGGTGATTTTAATCTATGCCATTGCCAAGTTATTTCACTTGCCTGCATTGATTTTTATTTTCGTCTTCGGGCTTTTCCTTGGAAATCTTGATGAACTAAAGAGATTCAAATGGATTGAAAAATTTCGACCAACTAAACTCGACAAGGAGGTTGCCAAGTTTAAAGAGATTACCATCGAAGCTACTTTTCTTATCAGGGCCCTGTTCTTTTTACTTTTCGGTTTTCTAATGTCAGCGCATGAAATACTGAATACCGAGACATTGCCATGGGCTGTCGGAACAGTCATTGCCATAATAGCCATTCGATGGATTGCCTTAAAAGTTGCAAAATTTCCTGCTTTGCCATTGCTCTTTATTGCTCCGAGAGGATTGATTACTATTTTACTTTTTATCGCAATTCTTCCTCAGCAGTCATCCACACTGGTTAATCAATCATACATCATTCAAACGATCATTCTCTCTGTATTTGTGATGATGATAGGAATCATGACCAGCAGAAAGGACAAGAGCAAGCAAGCAGTTGAAACAACCCATACTTAAGCCCAGCCATTCTAATTTATTTTCTTCAACAATCAATAGGGAATTTTTCAGTGTATTGATTCTAAAAAATTGATTCTCAGTACTAGAAATTCATTGCCAGATTAGAATACTCAGTTTTGTAAATTTTTGAAAACATTTCCTGAAAACTCTCTTGTGTCCTTTAATAATGGTATTTTTAGCAAATGAAATTCAGAGCGGTTATTACCGTTTGTGTTGAAGACTGAGAATGAATCCAAATTATCTTGATGAGCTAAATGAGCCACAGAAAGCTGCGGTTCAAAATACTGAAGGGCCGGTGATGATTATTGCCGGTGCCGGCTCCGGTAAGACGCGCGTTCTGACTTATAGAATTGCGCACCTTCTCCGTTCCGGTGTGGATGCATTTCAGATTCTGGCTTTGACGTTCACCAATAAGGCTTCCAAGGAAATGCGAGGCAGGATTGAAAAGATCACCGGTGCCGAAGCAAGGAATCTATGGATGGGAACCTTCCATGCCGTCTTTGCAAAAGTTTTACGCATAGAGGCAGAGAAGCTTGGTTACCCGCCCAATTTTACGATTTATGATACAGATGACGCTAAAAGTCTAATGAGAGATTTGCTTAAGGAGCATAACCTCGATGACAAACTGTATAAACCGGAAACAGTTCTCAACCGAATTTCTGCAGCTAAGAATAATTTATATTCCTGGTCAGAGTATCAGAATAATGCAACTTTCGTTTCCGATGATGCAGCAGCCGGTCGTCCTAAAACAGGATTGCTCTATGAAGCCTATGTAAAACGATGCTTCAAAGCAAGTGGGATGGACTTTGATGATCTATTGTATAACATGTACGTACTCCTGAATAAGTTTCCGGAAGTCTTGCATAAATATCAGCACAAATTTAAATACGTATTAGTTGATGAGTTTCAAGACACCAACTATGTGCAGTATATGATCCTTAAAAGGCTGGCCGCCGTCTATGAAAATATTTGTGTGGTGGGTGATGATGCCCAGTCCATTTATGCATTTCGTGGAGCAAATAT
>Ga0138256_10002887_pt1 | contig 18344 bp, 12 predicted proteins | sample KNB2016incub_MG_FD_105486 | JGI IMG/M metagenome (GOLD analysis project Ga0138256, IMG submission 105486) | Active sludge microbial communities from wastewater in Klosterneuburg, Austria - KNB2014incub_MG | ecosystem: Engineered > WWTP > Activated sludge > Unclassified | place: Austria... | reverse complement strand
CAGTTTGTGATTGGTCAATTTCATGCTACCATCAATGCGGATATCTTCAGGAAAACAGTGTATAGCCTCGAGAAATATTCCAATCACCCCATTGCCAAATCCATTGTATCCTCCTGGAAACTAAAAGAAGAAATCCGTTGGAAAAAAATTGAAGAGGTGAAGGGCCTGGGTATGCAGGCAACAGATATGGAAGGCAACAGCTATTGGGCGGGTTCTTATAAAATTGCAGCGGGATTAACAACGGAGGCCAACCATAATGTTTACATCACCCGGAATGGAGAACTTATTGGATGGATCGATGTGAAAGATGAGATCAGACCAGAAGCCAAAACGGTGATCAACTATCTTCATAGTAAAAATATAACAACCATCCTGCTGAGTGGCGACCGTCGCGATAAATGCGAAGAACTCGCAACTACTCTTGGCATTGATACCGTTATAGCAGAACAAAGCCCGGAACAAAAATTACAGCAGATTGCTGCCATGACGGCAAAAGCACCCACTGCCATGGTGGGTGATGGTATCAATGATGCGCCTGCACTGGCAAAAGCCAGTATTGGCGTTTCCCTGAATGAGGCTTCACAAATTGCCGTGCAAACTGCCAAAGTGATCCTGATGAATCATGGTTTGAAAAATCTGCCGATGGCATTAGGGCTGGGGAAACACACTTACCTGACAATTAAACAAAATCTTTTCTGGGCCTTTGCTTATAATATCGTGGCTATCCCGGTTGCTGCGCTGGGCTTGCTCACTCCTACTTTCGGGGCATTGGTAATGGGATTGAGTGATGTGGTACTGGCTATAAATTCCGTCAGGCTCTTTATCAAAAAAGTACTTTAATTGATCCGGATAAAAAAAACGGTTGGCAGCATGGCCCTGCTTTGGTTCCTGATCATGGCACAAACAGGTACAGCACAAACCAATCTTTTACTCAATGGCGGGTTTGAGCAAATCAATACCTGTACAGAATACAAAGCCGAATGCGGGGTGGAAGCCTGGTTTTACCTGAAGGATGTAAAAGTACAGATGCTCAGCAATGAAGTAAGCAGCAACCTGCTCGGTCAAAATTCATTTGGTATTTTTTATAACTGGAAAGAATTTACCGGTTTTACCCCGGTGATCGGCACCCTGCTTCCCTGCCGGTTGCAGGCCGGGAAAGAATATATTTTCAAGGGCCTTATTTCTGCCAAACTGCATCATCAGTTAATACTGGTTCCGGGCATTTGTGTTGGCAATAATTTTTATGTTCCCGGAAGACCCTTTGCCAAAGAATTGAAGCCTGACAGCATCCCTTCCATCCGGAAATCAGCAGCCATTGGGATGTTTGCATTTGAATACCGCTTTATCGCCAATGGTGAGGAACGCTATCTCACTTTTGGTACCTATATCCGGGAAGATACGACCGGTGCGAAAAAGAAACTATACGGTACCCAAACGGTGAACCTGGTGCTGGATCAGTTTGAACTGATTCCTGCCGATAATGAAGAAACTTATTGCCCCGGCTTTCTCATTCAACAGGAAGCGATTTATCAGTATGATTACCGGCACCGGGAAATGGATTATTCATTGTTTGGAAAAGGGGAACTGGATATCCGCTTGCCAGCAGCAGATAGTTTGTCGGTCACCCGCCGGCGGGATCCGCCGCCACTGCCACCACAATCGGATACCTTGTTACTGGGTGATGTTTTATTTGATTTCAACAAAGCCATTCTTAAACCTGAAGCAGCAAAACTGCTCACGCAATATTTCAGTAAGAATAAACCGGGCGAAATAGACAGTATCCTCATCGAAGGGCATACGGATTCAATCGGCACGGATCAGCGCAACCAGGTACTGAGCCGGCAGCGATGTGAAACGGTGGAAGCCTGGCTTCGTAACTACTGGAAAGAACAAACACCGATACTTTATATCCATCCTTTTGGCAGAACCCGTCCCATTGCTACCAATAGAACCATTGCCGGAAGGGCCCTGAACCGCAGAGTGGAATTGATTATCTTTCGCCGGCGCAACTGATATGAACCAGGAGATGAACAACCGGATCCATTCCATCCTCAAAAATTACTGGGGATATGATCGCTTTCGACCTTTACAGGAAGCGATCATTCAGTCTGTGCTGGAAGGAAAAGATACCCTGGCCCTGTTGCCAACCGGAGGAGGTAAATCCATTTGTTACCAGGTTCCGGCAATGGCTACTGAAGGACTTTGCCTTGTGATCTCTCCATTGATTGCCCTGATGAAGGACCAGGTGGAAGGTTTACGCCGCAGGGGAATCACTGCTTTTGCTATATATAGCGGTATGAGCCGTGCCGCAGTGATCAATACGCTTAAGATAACCGCTGAAAGCAATTGCCGGTTTTTATACGTTTCACCGGAGCGACTGGAAAGTAATTTATTCAAAGAATACCTGCCTGCATTACCCATCAGTCTGGTGGCAGTTGATGAAGCGCATTGTGTTTCTCAATGGGGTTATGATTTTCGTCCGCCATATTTAAGAATTGCGGCCCTCCGGGAAGAACTGCCCGGCATTCCTTTTCTGGCACTTACCGCATCGGCCACGCCCGAAGTGCAACAGGATATTATTGACAAACTGGAATTCAGCAATCAAACTGTATTCCGTCAGTCTTTTGAAAGACCGAATCTTTCTTATAGTGTATTCCTTGCAGATGCCAGGATCAATAAGATCCTTGATATCATTCAAAAAGTTCCCGGCTCCTCCATTGTATATTGTAAAAGCAGGAGAAGGACCCGCGAGATCAGTGACCTGCTGCGATTGCATGGTGTATCAGCCGATTATTATCATGCTGGTCTTGATCAGGAGATCAGGAGCAGCAAACAGGACCAATGGATCAGGAACGAAATCCGGGTGATTGTTTGTACCAATGCTTTTGGAATGGGAATCGATAAACCGGATGTAAGAACCGTGGTGCACGCGGATATACCGGATTGTCTTGAAAATTATTACCAGGAAGCGGGAAGAGCCGGGAGGGACGGAAAAAAATCCTATGCCGTGCTGCTCTATGATGAAAGTAGTTTGCAGCAATTACAGGAACAGGCCAATCTGCGTTTTCCTTCTCTGGAAGAAATCAGAAAGGTTTACCAGTCAGTTGCTAACTTTTTACAAATACCCAGTGGGACAGGTGAGGGACAGTATGTTGATTTTGATTTTCCCGCATTCATCAAAAACTTTCAATGGGCCGGGCATACGGTGATGTATGCACTGAAAGCCCTTGAACAGGAAGGCTGGCTATCATTTAATGAACAGGTTTTTCTGCCAGCCACGATCCAGTTCCTCGTGAGTAAGGATTCGCTTTATCGCTTTGAAAAAGAAAATCCGGATATGGATGATGCGGTCAAGACCCTGCTCAGGGCTTATGAAGGTATTTTTGATCAGCCCACTGCGGTGAATGAAAAAGCCATTGCATCCCTGATGCGCATCCCGGCAGAGCAGGTAGTAGAACAATGGTGGCAGCTGCACCGGCATGGCATCATTGCTTATCTTCCTCAAAAAGATAAACCGCAAATCTATTTTCCCCGGCAGCGGGTTGCTGCTGCAGATATCAGGATTGATGCAAAGGCTTATGCTGCCCGGAAAGAACAGTTCCAGCGAAGGATGAACCAAATGGTGGACTATGTAAAGGAAGAACTTGCCTGCCGGAGTGTAATCATTGGCCGTTATTTCGGGGATATGGCTATCAAGCCCTGTGGAACCTGTGATCATTGTCTGCGGCAAAAATCCATCAGTCTGAGCAAAGAAGAATTTGAAACCATCAGTAAACAGGTATTGGAACTGGCCGGGGCCGGACCGATACCGGTCAAGGAATTGTTGCAAAAAATGGAGCGCACTTCAAAAGAAAAAGCCTGGAAAGTGATTGAATTTCTCCAGGCGGAAGACAAAATAGTTCCCGATGCAACGGGACGAATACAATTAAAATAAACTTTTCTTTCTTGACCGGCCCCCAAGTCCCAGCACACCCAATAATGTTCTGACAATGGTATTGCCCGCAGTTCTGGTCATGCTTTTCACAGTTGGGTCATCAAAAATGCTTTTCTCTTTCTTCACCGTGGTTTTCTTTTCCGTTCTTTCTTCTTTTTCAGTTTGCTCTTCCTGTTCTTTCTGAGCAGCTTCTTCCAGTTTGGCAGTTAAAATTTCGTAGGCACTCTTGCTATCGATCAGTTCGTTGTATTTGGCGGCAATTTTAGAATGGCTCAGCAGCTGGTCAATTTCAGTATCAGTCAAAATATCCATCCGGCTTTGCGGTGGCCGGATCATACAATGTACCAGCGGGGAAGGAATCCCTTTTTCATTCAGCAGGGTAACCAGGGCTTCCCCGATCCCGAGCTGTGTGATCAGGTCTTCTGTTTTATAGAAGGTTGTTTCCGGATAATTTTCTGCTGTTTGTTTAATTACTTTTCGATCGGCTGCGGTAAAAGCCCGCAGGGCATGTTGTACTTTCAATCCCAGTTGGGCCAGTACGGAGGCCGGCACATCCATTGGGTTCTGGGTACAGAAATAAATACCGATGCCTTTGGAACGAATCAATTTGATGATGGTTTCGATTTGCTGCAGCAATGCATCATTGGCTTCCTGAAAAATCAGGTGGGCCTCATCAATAAACATCACCAGTTTGGGTTTGTCCAAATCTCCTTCTTCCGGACAGCTGGCATAGAGTTCTGCCAGTAATTGTAACATGAAAGTAGAGAACAGTTTGGGCCGGTCCTGCAAATCGGTGACCCGTACAATGGAGATCATTCCCCGGCCATCCTCACTGATCCGCATCAGATCATCTACTTCAAAACTTTTTTCACCAAAAAAAACATCAGCGCCCTGTTGCTGCAGCTCGATGACTTTCCTGAGTATGGTGCCGGTGGACGTGGTGGAAATTTTGCCATAGGATTTTTCCAGTTCCGCCTTTCCTTCATCGCTGATATACTGGAGTACTTTGATAAAATCTTTCAGGTCGAGCAGGGGGAGTTGCTGGTCGTCGCAATATTTGAAAATCATGGCCACAAAACCACCCTGTGTATCATTAAGACCCAGAATTTTGGAGAGCAGTACCGGTCCGAATTCACTGACGGTAGCCCTGAGCCTGGCGCCTTTCTGATTACTCAGGGTGAGCAGTTCGGCGGGATAGCCTGCGGGTTTGAATTCGATATTGAGTTTCTGACAACGTTCGGTGATTTTATCATTCACGGTACCTGAGGCGGCGATCCCGCTCAGGTCTCCTTTGATATCCATCATCAGTACCGGCACACTGGCATCACTGAGTCCTTCTGCAAGCATCTGTAAAGTCTTGGTCTTACCTGTACCCGTGGCGCCGGCAATCAGGCCGTGGCGATTCAATGTTTTGAGTGGAATCAGTACATCAGCGCCGGTAACCACTGCGCCATCGAGCATGGCTCCGCCGATCTTAAAACGCTCCCCTTTGAAACTGTATCCGTTTTTGACGAGTTCCTGAAAATTTGCCTGGTCTGCCATTCAATAAGTTTTGATGAAAGTTAAGTGAAAGTACCCGTTCTTACAATTCCTCCTCCCGTTCCAGCATCAGGATGGCACTTTGAGGAACGATAAAATATTTTTCGCTCTCATACATTACTTCGGTTGCACCGCTGAGCAGGAAGATGGCCAGGTCTCCCTCTTTTGCCTGCAGGGGGACATACTTGACTTTTTCTTCATCCGACTTCCAGGGTTCGTCTTCTACCGGCATGGGAATGGCATATCCGGGACCAGCCTTGATCACATGTCCCTGCTGCACTTTCTCTTTTTCCTGTACACCGGGAGGCAGGTATAAACCGCTGGCCGTTCTTTCGTCCGGGCGGCTGGGTTTGATCAGCAGACGGTCGCCGATCACAATCAGTTTTTTTAAGCGGTTATCCGGAGTGATATGCATGGCACAGTTTTTATTATATATATGGAGAAAGGCAGTTGCCGGGCAAAATTAGAACGCTATTCGATTGAAACAGCGGGGTTTTAACAAAAAATTGAACCCTTGCATTTGAACCGCCGGAATGCTTTAACTTTATTTGTCAACAATATAAAACCACCAGACATGGACACTAAGAAACCGAAGATCCTCCTGTGCGAAGATGACCCTAACCTTGGCAGCGTACTGAAAAATTATCTTGAACTCAATGATTACGATGTGACCCTTGAAAGGGATGGCCGTCTCGGACTGGCAGCTTTTCAGCGGGAAAAATTTGAACTCTGCCTGCTGGATGTGATGATGCCTAATATGGATGGTTTCACCCTGGCAGAAGAAATCAGAGATGTGGATCCTGATATTCCGCTGTTCTTTCTCAGTGCCAAGACCATGAAGGAAGATGTGATACAGGGGTACAAACTGGGGGCTGATGATTATATCACCAAGCCTTTTGACAGTGAAGTATTGTTGCTGAAGATCAAAGCGATCCTGAAAAGAAATGAGGAGCAGAATAAAGAAAGTGAGAACAAGGAATTTGACCTCTCCACTTATCATTTTAATCCCAAACTCAGGCAACTGATCCATAATGGGATGACCCAGACCCTTTCTCCTAAAGAGAATGAATTGCTGAAGATGCTGGCTGAGCACCTGAATGATCTTTTACCAAGGGAACAGGCACTGAAAAAAATCTGGGGCAGTGATACATATTTCAATGGCCGAAGCATGGATGTGTATATTGCCAAACTCAGGAAATACCTGAAGGACGATCCCAAAATTGAAATCGTGAATATTCACGGTAACGGATTCAGACTGGTTGTACAGTAACAAAAATCAATAATCATTCGAAAGAGGCTGTATAAACAGTACTCCTTTTGCCACCCGCAGGGTCCTGTGGACAAAGGCACAAAGACACGAATTAAAGAAAAGACCTTTTCAATTCTTTGTGTCTTTGTGTCTTCGTGGCAATTTTTTTAGCAGTGTGTTGAGACTGTTTTTATGCAAATAAAGTTCCCGGATTTCCCGGTCTTGATTTTCCCAGGTGTTCATAGGCCTTGGCCGTTACTTCCCTGCCTCTGGGGGTTCTTTGCAGAAAGCCTTCCTGTATCAGGAAGGGCTCATATACTTCTTCCAAAGTACCTGCTTCCTCTCCTACTGCTGTTGCAATCGTGGTAATGCCGACAGGACCTCCTTTGAACTTTTCGATAATGGTGGACAGAATTCTGTTATCCATATCATCCAACCCATGTTCATCCACATTGAGTGCTTTTAATGCATGTTGGGTGATGCCAAGATCAATCTTTCCATCGTTAAGTACCTGGGCAAAATCACGCACCCGCCTCAGGAGTCCATTGGCAATACGTGGGGTACCCCTGCTCCGGCGCCCAATTTCTTCCACGGCTTCCACAGAAATGCTGACGCTGAGGATAGCAGCAGAACGGGTGATGATTTTATTCAGTACCGGGGCGGAATAATATTCCAGTCTGGACTTGATGGCAAAACGCGATAAAAGTGGAGCTGTCAGTAAGCCGCTCCGGGTAGTGGCGCCGATCAGGGTAAATGGATTGAGGTTGAGCTGGATACTCCTGGCATTGGGGCCGCTGTCGATCATGATATCAATCCGGTAATCTTCCATGGCCGCATAGAGATATTCTTCTACGACGGTACTGAGCCGGTGAATTTCATCAATAAATAAAACATCATTGGGTTCGAGGCTGGTAAGCAAACCGGCCAGGTCGCCGGGTTTTTCAATTACCGGGCCCGAGGTTTCCCTGATTTGTACACCCAGTTCATGTGCCACAATTCGGGATAATGTTGTTTTACCCAGGCCTGGAGGCCCATGAAATAATACATGATCCAGGGCTTCCCCTCTGATTTTAGCGGCTTTGATAAAAATGCGGAGGTTCTCAATGATTTGTTCCTGCCCGGCAAATTCACTGATGGCCGCAGGGCGGATGGAATTCTCAAATGCCAGGTCGGCCACTGCCAGATTTCCCTTATCACTATTCAGGTTGGGGTTCGCCATGCTGTAAATTTAACAAGAGGGGCCGGAAACAGGGTTAAAAATATTTTACCGGATATTATTGTATATACAAACAATACCCCCTTATCTTTGTCCTGTTGAAAGCTACCGACAGTAAATATTGCCAATGCCTTTATTTCTCCAGTAATGCCCTGGCCCGTAAAATGGAGAAACTGGCCAATGCCAGCTGGGAAAAACTGGGATTGACTGCCAGTCATGCTTATATACTGATGCTGGCCATTGAACGACCGGGTATTCAGCCTTCGGAGCTGGTCAAACATTTATTACTTACGCCGAGTACCATTACCCGGTTGATGGAGAAACTGGAAACCAGAAAACTGATTGTAAGAACAACTGAAGGTAAACTGACCAATGTGTACCCAACCCCAAAAGCAAAAGCCATGCTGCCTGAACTGAAAGAATGCCTGCAGGAATTTCACCAGGCATATACCAGTTTGCTGGGCCGGGAGGAAAGTTCAAGACTGGTAGGACATATCAACAAACTGGCGGATAAACTACCCTGATTTTTTTTAATTTATAATTTGTATATACAAACATTTAAACCCAAACACATGAAGTATGTTATTACCGGGGCCGCTGGAAATATTTCCAAACCCCTTGCTGAAAAATTATTGAAAGCCGGCCACGATGTTACTGTGATCAGCCGCCATGAAAAGAATATTCAATCCCTGATCAGTCTGGGTGCCCATGCAGCCATTGGTTCGGTGGAGGATACTGATTTCCTTGCAAAGACATTTACAGGAGCTGATGCTATATATACCATGGTCCCTCCGCATTTCGGTGCTACCGATTGGAAGGGTTATATCGGTCAGATTGGAAAAAACTTTGCCGCCGCGCTGAAGAACAGCACTGTGAAATATGTGGTGAACCTGAGTAGTGTGGGTGCCCATTTACCCGAAGGAGCCGGACCGGTGAGTGGATTGTACCGGGCTGAACAGGCATTGAATGAACTGACGAATCTGTCCATCAAGCACCTGCGGCCGGTTTATTTTTATACCAATTTGCTGGCCAGTATACCAATGGTTAAGCATATGAAGATCATTGGCAGCAATTTTGGGGGACCGGAATTTACCATGGTATTGACCCATCCTGACGATATTGCTGAAGTTGCTTTTGAAGAGTTAAGCAGACTGGATTTTACCGGACATTCCTATCGCTATATCGCCAGTGATGAAAGACCCACCAGCGAAATTGCATCGGTACTGGGAAATGCCATTGGTCAGCCGGAATTGCCCTGGATTACCTTTACAGATGAGGATTCATTGAATGGAATGATGCAGGCTGGTTTACCGGAAGAAATTGCCCGCAACTATACAGAGATGGGACATTCAATTCAAAGTGGACTATTCATGGAGGATTACCTGAAAAACCGGCCGGCACTATTTGGCAATACCAAAATGGACAATTTTGCCCTTCAATTTGCAGCGGTGTACCAGGCAGGTTAACAGCCATAATTTTTATAACAAGCTTTAAATTATAATCATGAAAATCGGAATCATTGGCAGCGGAATTGTGGGCCGGGTGCTCGCTACCGCCTTTATCAGTGAAGGGGAAGAAGTGATGCTCGGAACCCGGAATATCAGTAAAGAAGAAGTGCTGAAATGGCAGCAGGAAAACCCCTCCGGTATGCTGGGTTCATTTCAGGACACGGCACAATTCGGAGAAATCATCGTACTGGCAGTTGGCGGACTGGTAGCGGAAGATGCGATTACGCTGGCAGGCAAAGAACATTTCATCGATAAAGTGGTAATTGATACTACCAATCCGATCGCAGCCGTACCACCGGAAAGCGGTGTTTTAAAATACTTCACCAGTCTGGAAGAGTCATTGATGGAGCGATTACAAAAAATCATTCCGGATGCCCGGCTGGTCAAAGCTTTTAATAGTGTGGGCAATGCCTTTATGTACAAGCCTTCATTTAGCGAGGGAGTCCCTACGATGTTTATATGCGGGAATGATGCAGCCGCTAAACAAACCGTAACAACAATACTCAGTCGTTTTGGATGGGATACAGCAGATATGGGAACTGCCGTTTCCGCCAGGGCTATTGAACCACTGTGTATACTCTGGTGTATACCCGGCTTTATCAGTAACCAGTGGTCACATGCTTTTAAATTGCTTAAAAAATAAACCCGGTATCAGCGCAGAAGGTTTTGAATGTCATGAGTGGTTCACAATATGACATTCAAAACTTCGCCCTGGTTTCTCCTGAGTGTGGAATTCATACCACATCATTTATTTATGTATTGATTCAGTTGAAGTAAAAGATCAGGGTCCGGACTATTAGCCAGCCATTCATTTCTCTCAGAGAAACGGCAAACCCCGGGATAATCACCCTTCCATTGCCCAATATCAAGAATGATCTGAAAATGAAGATGGGGAGGCCATCCCCCGTTTTCATCCCATTTACCCAGTTGTGCAAAGGGCGTTACTGCAGAAAGCTGATCTCCTACCTGGCATTCCTCTATATCTTTTAAAGCAAGATGGCCGTATAATGTAAAAAAAGAATTGCCTGCTAATTCATGTTTTAAAATGATTGTGGCACCATAATCTCCTGATTGGTTATTAAAGGCGAAGCTATGTACCCTTCCTTCCAGGGGTGTCATTACACTTGTACCGGCCGGTCCCCAGATATCTGTACCCAGGTGCAGTCTGCGGGGTTCCACTTTTCCAGCTTCCCCGTCAAAAACGGTGCTAAGTCGGTACACTGTTCTGTGTTCGGCATACCCACCGATCCCATATCTGGCTCCGGCTTTTGTAATACAGCTGCTGACATAATCCGTAAATCCCTTTCTATTACTTAACAGCTCATCCGTTAATTCTTGGTTGGATGCTGTAAAATCCATTGCCAGTAAGGTATCGGTACTTGTATTAAATGGAACAACCGGTTGAATACCGGATTCAATTAAATTGATCAGTTCAGAAAAAGCAGTTTGATCCATTCAACAAATGTAATAACAAAAAAAAGGCTGTCTCTTTTGGAAGAGACAGCCTGGTTATAATTTTCACTGAGTGACTTACTGACGCTGGATGATGACAGTAAATGTCTTCTCAGATGTTCTGATACCATCATCGTAGAAGACTTTCACCATATATGGTCCTGCAGGCAGGTAACTGATATCTACAGGAATCACTCTGCCATAGGACAGACCATTGAAGGTTTGTCTGTGCAGCAGCTGACCAGCGGTGTTGTGAACGCTCATACCAAGATAGTTATACAATGTACTGTTGATCCTGAGGCTAAAGCGGCCTGTGTTCGGGTTCGGGAAGAGGATCACGGCATTTTCATCCAGTTGCCTGATTCTTTCCGGACAATCGATAACAGGAGCCACCACCGTACCGGTAGAAGTACATCCTGCCGCATTCACATAAGTATAAGTAAGTGTGTAAGAACCAACTGATGTAACACCCGGAACAAAGTTAGATCCGGAGATACCGATTCCACTCCATGTTCCGCCAACAGGTGTCGCGCTAAGCGGTACCAGTGTATCGCTCAGGCAAATCCTGGTTGGTAATGCTGCAATGGTCACCGGTGTAGGTGCATTGACAGTCAGGGTTGCGTTACTGGATGTAACAGACTGTCCGCAGACATTGGTCACAATAACACGGTACAGACTACCTGTTTGTGAAGTGGCTGTTGGGCTAACAGTTAATGTGGGGGTGAATGAACCACCGGTTGTGAGGTTGGTCCAGGTACCACCACCATTGGTGCTCACCTGCCACTGATAAATATTCGGAGTCGGTGTTCCACCGGCTACTACTGTAAATACGGCATCTGCAGGGGCACAAACTGTTCTGTTTGCTGGTTGTGTTGTGATTGTTGGCGGAGTTGCCACTACCAGTATCACTACGTTAGATGTTACTGCCGGAGGACAAGTACCGGAAACGATGACACGGTAGCGATGACCGTTACGTGCAACTGTTGGGTTGATCACCGTTACTGCATTGGTTGTTGTACCGGAATGCAGGGCATCGTCAACAATATTATTCCAGGTAGTTCCATTGTCAATGCTACGCTGCCACTGATAGGTTAATCCTGTTCCGGTTGCTGCCACTGTAAAGGTGGTATTGAAACCAGGGCATACAGGTGCTGCAGGAGCAGTAGGCTGAGTAGTAATCGCAGGAAGCTGATTCACATTGATAGTTACAGAAGCAGAATTGCTACAACCAGCAAGTGTGGTACTTGCAGTGTAAGTAGTTGTAACGGCTGGTTTGGCCCATACGGTATAAGTTGGTGTACCGGTATAGGCAACCGTTGCGCCTGCATCAGAATATAAATTAGTCAGCGGACTAAATACAAGCGGCTGCAGCACATTGAAGGTAATGGTCCAGGTACTGAGGAACCCAATATCACCGGTTAAATCATCAAAGGCATAAAGACTCCAGTTACCGTTCATATTACCGGTAAAAGTGGAAAGTGTTGTGGCAGTAGGAGAACCGACTACCGGCCAGCTATCACCGGCACCATAATTCGTAGGCTTATAGCTGCCAGTTGCATTAAATGCAGCATCTGCAAGGAATGAAGCAGCTGCATCATCCAGGGTAAATGTTTGTCCGGTAGCATCAGCGCTTCCACCCGCATCAGACATCAAAATCACGGATTGTCCGGTTGGTGAAACGAGTACAATATCAACATCGTCAGGGAATGAATGACTGAAATTAGTCAGTGTAACCGATTTCACAGATACACCTGTTGCTGGCAAGCCGGCAACAGCCAGTGTATTGGGATAAGGTGTACTAACACCAGTTGTTGTTCCACCAGCCGGGATATGTGTATTATTCAGATTAGTGAATGATTGCGTGGCAGGAGGTGCCGCATTGGCATCGATCCGAACAATATTACCATTACAGATCGGCGTATTTCCATTGCAGGCAAATTCCAGTGTAAATCCTCTTACAGATCCGATATCAATTGCTGCACGGTCACTTACATTGAGTATCCACACCCCATTACCGTTCTGACCATCAAAGGCAGATAACGCACTTTCCGGAGCAAAATTACCATTGATTGCTCCAAGGCCTGACATAGTAGAAGTAGCTGGGAAACCGCCATCATCATCCAATACTACATTACAGAAATTATTTCCGCCGCCACCACGCTGATTAATCAGGGTAACGGTTGTACCAGCAGGTGAACGAAGGGTAAACACCAGATCTCCGTTGAATGTGTGATCAACTGAAGCATTGGCGTTACCGATACTTACATCACAGGTACCGGCCGGGTTGGCATTGAGTTTAAAATTAAGATCGGTGATCAAACCTGTCAGTCCGTTGACTGTAATCGGAATATTCACACCGGCTACATTATTATCCGGGATGGGAACTGCTGGTCCTGCATAAGTATATAAACAAGGACCAACTGGTGGTGTCGTTGTGAGTGTAATCAGCGGTGTCTGATTGACAGTAACTGTTACAGTTGATGCTTTAGAGCAGCCCAAAGCATCTGTTGATGTAAGTGTGTAAGTATTGACACCAGCCGGAATATTAGTAACGTTAAAGCTTACGTTGGCATTATTCGCTCCTGAAACAACCGGTGCCGCAATGGTACCGGGTCCGGTAAGCGTATGGGTATAGTTTCCAATACCACCTGTTGCGGTAGCCGTAATAACAGATGATCCCGGAGAGCATATATTATTATTAGGTGTAGCAGTAATCGTGCTATGCTGCGGATTACCCACATTCACCACTACTTCTGCAGTGGTAGCTGCACCTCCACCCGGATTGGTACAGGTTACTGTACATACATAATAACGGGTAGCTGCTGCAGTAAATGTATAGGTAGTGTTTGTAGCACCTGATATATTAGTATAGGTACCACCAGGCGTAGTCGCTTCTTTCCACTGGAAGCTCAGACCGGTCGCAATGGGGAAGCTATTCAGGGTCAGGGTTACCGATGTACCAACACATACGGAAGTAGTTGTTGGTGTAATAAATCCTGGTGAAGGCACCCCGGTACAGGGGAAGATACAGGTTCTGGTAAGGGAATAGTTACCGCTGTTAGTACTGAAGCCGGTAACCAGTACATAATATGTAGTGCCAATAACAGTATTAAATGTAACCTGTGAACGTGTCCCGCAGAAGTCATCATTACCTGTAACACAGGTAAATGAGCCGCAACTACCACTGAATACGCCAATCTTGGTATCATAAGATGATGCGCAAAGACTCAGGGTGGTCTGGGAACCATCACCGGCAAATGTATACCATACACCCGGTGCTGTATTTAATGTTGTTCCGCAAGTCGCTACAGCATCCGATGTAGCAAATGCAGTAGAACCAGTCAGGGTTTGGCCGCAATTAATTGTAATCGCTCCGGCACAAAGATCATTGGCAGGTGGTGGTGCCAGACAGACGATCTGGAAGGTTTGAGTTACGGAAGAACTTGTCTCAGAATCCATCAGGATATAATAAGTTGTTCCTGCTGTTAAAGTACCGATAGGAGCAGTACCTGGGCTAAAGATATCATCAATACAGGTCCAACCACTTGAACTACATCCTCCTGAAGCTGCTTTATAAAAATAATCGATAAAGCCTCCTGAGTTTGTGGACGTTACCTGCAAGGAATAAACTCCTGTAGTAGCAGGAGTGAATGAATAAATTTTTTCTGAGCCTGGTGTGGAGAATCCACAAGCAGTAGTATTCCAGGAACCCCCACCGACAAGCGTTGCTGTGGTAGGAGTACCGCAAGCAGCGATATTGGTTATTGTAGTACAAGGATCCGTAGGGCCCGCACAACTTGTACAGGTTATTGTTCCGGTATGACAACTGCCATCAGTACCACAAGCTGCATTTGTATTATAATGAAGATACAAAGGACCAGAAGAGGTACAGGTTACTGACAGCGGCGGTGTACCAAAACCAAGCACCGTACCACCGGGGGTACCCTGTCTGATCGTGATATAATTGGAGGCCCCTCCTGTTGCATTAAACAAATAGGTACTACCAGCAACAGCGCCATTGATGGTGCTGTACTCACCGGCAAACGCACAGGTGGTGATGGTGACTGGACTTGTATTTGTTGGAGCCGTTACTGTCCCGAACTGAGAAGCATTCGTACACTGACTCCAAATATTTTGCCCCGTAAACACAAAGATTAAGAGCAGAAAGAAGTAAAACTTTCTCATAAGCAAATTTTGGTTAATTACATAATACTCCCAATGGGAGATATTTGGGGGGGAAGTTAGGATTTTTTTTAACTGCCCCAACTTTTAAATACAAAATATTCAATACTTAAAACCGTTAGTATTAATAAATTGTCACAGTCTGATGAAATTACCCGCCTGCCGGCCCCGGCCCTTCCTTTTTTTGCTGATTTTTTCCTGTTTTCCCGCTTTCCTGCCCGCTCAAATGATTACCGGCGCCTGGCAGGGTCGCATTAACCGGCAAAAAGTGGAGGTTAAGATCATTCAGAAAGGGGACAGCCTGACCGGAACCGCTTATTATTATGAGTCGGCCGGGAATTACCGCCGTTACACGATCAAAGGCTATTTTGATGCCAATACCAATGAAGCAGTCTGGTGGGATGACCAGCTGATTGTAGCCAAATCAGGCCGGCTTAGTATCAGTCTGCCCGGCAAAACCCCCATGCTTTCAACCGCCGATTTCAATTGTCCCGGCGGGAGTAAAATGATGCTGGATGGGAAAACAGCCAGCCGGGATGATGAAAATGATAAAAAGGGGGATGTTCATCTCGATAAAATCATCCGCCCGGTTTTTGAGGATGAATGGGATTTCGTGATCGAGAACTATACCGTAGGCGCTAACGACCCCGATATTATTGACAGCGTTGGATCTGTGGCCCTGGTCCCCATCATTAGCAGTGCTGAGGGAGAAAAGGAAGCGGAGCAAACAACTGTGCTCATTGTCCCCCCTCCCAGGGAACCCCAGAAAGCACCCGAGAAAAAACAAGTAAAGAAGGAGGAACCTGCCCCGCAACCAGTACGGACCATTCCCGTTGAGCCCGTAGCTCCCGTAGCTGTTAAAGCCCCCAGTATTGAAGAAAAATTTGCCAGCCGCCAGAAACAATTCATCAAGGAAATACCCCTGACTGGCGATACCCTCGAACTTCGTTTTTATGATAATGCAGAAATTGACGGAGACTCCATTTCCCTCTTCCTGAACGATGTCCTGCTCGCTAAAAATATCAGGCTCACGGGCAATCCCTATATATTAATGATATCACTGGCTTCCATGAAAGACAGAAACGAACTGGTGATGGTAGCCGAAAATCTGGGCACTATCCCGCCCAATACATCTTATATGATTGCGATGGTTAACGGTGTGAGATACGATGCGTACCTGGCCAGCAGCGAAGGCAGCAGTGCCATGATTCGTTTTACTAAACCACCAAATTGATCATCTTGTTTTTTACATAGATGATTTTTTTAGGGGGCTTACCATCCAGCCATTTGATCACGGCAGGATCCTGCAACACCAGTTCCTCTACCTGTTGCTGGGTAGCATCCAGCGCAATAGTGAGCTCAGTCCTGGTCTTTCCATTGATGGCCACAGGGTAATTCTTACTGCTTTCCTTAATATATTTTTCTTCGAATTTCGGAAATGACGCATCCAGTACCGTGCTGTTATTTCCCAGTACATGCCAGAGTTCTTCGGCCATATGCGGGGCATAGGGAGCCAGTAAGATGACCAGGGACTCCAGTATTTCTTTTTTATGGCATTTCAGATCAGTAAGTTCATTCACACAGATCATGAAACTGCTGACCCCGGTATTGAAACTAAATCGCTCCGTGTCTTCTTCTATTTTTTTGATGGTCCGGTGCAAGACTTTGCGTTCGGCATCATTGGCAGGGTCCTTAGTCCAGATGACCTCCCCCTGGCCCCCTCCAGAGGAGGGGGAATCCGTTACTTTAAAGAAAAGACGCCAGAGTTTTTTCAAAAAGCGATGTACGCCTTCAATTCCCTTGGTATCCCAGGGCTTGCTCATTTCCACCGGACCGAGGAACATCTCATACATGCGGAAAGTATCAGCACCAAAACGGTAAACCAGGTCATCCGGGTTCACGGTGTTGAATTTGGACTTGCTCATTTTCTCCACTTCAGCGCCACAGATATACTTGCCATCTTCCAGTAAAAAACTGGCATCGGCAAACTCCCCTTTTTTCCATTTCCGGAATGCTTCCGTATCCAACTCATACCCATCTACAATATTTACATCCACATGGATCTGGTCCACAGTATACTGATCTTTTAACCCGGCCGAAACAAACTGACTCGTGCCATGTATCCGGTAAACAAAGCGGGATGAACCCTGAATCATTCCCTGGTTCAACAATCTTTTAAAAGGCTCATCATATCCAATTAAGCCAAGGTCATACAATACTTTCGTCCACATCCGGCTGTACAACAAATGTCCCACCGCATGTTCTGTTCCTCCAATATATAAATCCACCTGCCCCCAGTAATCACTGGCGGTCCGGCTGCAGAATTCGTCTTCATTTTTCGGATCCATGTACCGCAGAAAATACCAGCTGCTGCCTGCATAGCCCGGCATAGTACTGGTTTCTCTTTGTCCTTCGGGGGTATTGACCCATTCCGTCATATTCAATAAAGGTCCTTCCCCACCCTTGCCTGGTTTTACTTCATCCATATGGGGTAATAAAAGCGGCAGGTCTTTTTCATTCATGGCCACAGGCACCCCTTCTTTCCAGGTAATGGGAAAGGGTTCCCCCCAGTAACGCTGCCGGCTGAATCCGGCATCCCGCATTTTATAATTGATTTTTCTTTTACCGATCCCGGCTGCTTCTATTTTTTGTATGGCCACTTCAATGGCTTCTTTCATCAGCATGCCATCCAGAAAACCTGAATTTTCAAGGATGGCTTCCTTGGTGGGATTGGCTTCCTCCCCATTATAATGCGTACCAATAATATTGGTGATGGGAATATTAAAATGACGGGCAAACTTATGATCCCTTTCATCGCCGCAGGGTACGGCCATGATAGCTCCGGTTCCATAACCGGCCAGCACATACTCTGATGTCCAGATGGGAATTTCTCTTCCGTTAAAAGGATTGATGGCATAGGCTCCGGTAAATACCCCGGTTATTTTTTTCTCCGCCATCCTTTCCCTTTCACTCCTGCTTTTTACATAGGCCAGGTACTCTTCCACTGCAGCAGCCTGCTCTTTGCTTTTGATAGCTCCTACCAGGTCCAGTTCGGGTGCTACCACCATGAAATCAACACCAAATATGGTATCAGGACGGGTGGTATAAACCCGGAGTGTATCAACTGTTCCCTTTTCAGATTTTACTTTGAAATCAATTTCAGCGCCACTGGATTTACCGATCCAGTTGGTTTGCATTTCTTTCATCGCATCACTGAAATCAACGGTTGACAATCCTTCCAGCAAACGGTCGGCATAGGCCGTG
>Ga0138256_10002884_pt1 | contig 18348 bp, 13 predicted proteins | sample KNB2016incub_MG_FD_105486 | JGI IMG/M metagenome (GOLD analysis project Ga0138256, IMG submission 105486) | Active sludge microbial communities from wastewater in Klosterneuburg, Austria - KNB2014incub_MG | ecosystem: Engineered > WWTP > Activated sludge > Unclassified | place: Austria... | reverse complement strand
GACTGTACGGGCGCCATCCCCATCCTCGATTCGGTGTATGAGTGCTCCCAGGCGGTCCGTGGTTTCGGCAATATCCTGGAGATCAAGGAGAATCCCTCCGACCAGAAGGAATGGTTCGAGCGCGAGCACAACACCACGTGGTACACCTTCCGCGCGCCGGTGAAGACCATCATCACGATGGACATCATACCGAAGAACGTTGATGATGACATCGACTTCCTGATCTTCGAGGGCGCCGTGCCGGGCATATGCGACAAGATCCGCAGCAAGCAGGTGGTGCCCTTGCGCACCAACATCAGCCGTAACGACAAGGCGAACGGCAGCATCTGTGGCCTGCGCAAGGACGCGCCCGATCTATACGTTCGTTCCGGTATCGGCTCCTCCTTCAGCCGAGCGCTGGAGGTGGAGGAGGGTCAGCTGTTCTACCTCGTGATCGACTACCAGGACCGGCCGCTCGACGGCTACACGGTCCGTTTCCACTACGACCCACCCCCGCCCCCGCCCACCAAGGAGGAGAAGCTCCAGGACCTGCTCATCCGCGTGACCGACGCGAGGACCGGCCGGCCCGTGGAGGCCGACCTCGCCATCGAGGGCATGACCTTCGATTCCGTCGTGGAGGCCAAGGGCCGAAGCGCCTACGACCTGAAGATGAACCCCTACCGGAACCTGAAGATCGGCTGCGTGCGGCCGGGCTATATGTTCTACTCGCAGAAAGTGAAAGGGAGCACGGGCCCTGCCGTGCAGGTGGAGGTGAAGCTGGTGCCCATCGAGGCGGGCGAGCATGTGGTGCTGGAGGACATCAACTTCGTGGGCAACGACGTCAAGGTGATGCGCCAGAGCGAGGCCGCCCTACTGCTGCTGGTGCGCTTCATGCAGGCCAACCCGCGGGTGAAGGTGGAGATCCAGGGCCACGTGAACGGCCCCACCTACAAGAACACCAAGGAGTTCATCGAGTTGAGCACCGGCCGGGCCCGCACCGTGTACGATTTCCTCATGCTGAACGATGTGGAGCCCGAGCGCGTGAGCTACGTGGGCCTGGGCAACAGCCAGATGCTCTTCCCTGAGCCGAAGAACCGGGAGCAGAGCGAGGCCAACCGCCGCGTAGAGGTGAAGATCCTGAGCACGGACAGCCGCCTGAGCAGCACCCGCTGACCGGCGGGCGGCAACGGCCACCCCTCCAATTCACCGTTCATCCAGCGCTGGCCGCCCCCAAGGGTGGCCTGGATAGATTTGTCCATGCCCTTGTCCGGTTCCGCGCATTCCGCACCTATACCCCGTCCTGTCATGCGACCGATCATCTGCTTCGCCGTCCTGCTGGCCACCACCGTCCACGCCCAGCAGAAATGGAGCCTCCAGCAATGCCTGCAACGCGCCGAGGAGAAGAACCTCAACGTGCGCGATGCCCAGCTCAACGCGGAGCTTGCGGACCGCACGCACGACCAGGCCAAATGGAACTTCGCTCCGTCGCTCAACGCCGGGGCCACGCACGGCTACAACTGGGGCAAGACCATCGACCGGTATACCAACAGTTTCGCCACGGACCGCGTGCGCACCAACAACTTCTGGCTCGGTGCCGACCTGTCGCTGTACCAGGGCGGCAGCAAATTGAACAACCTGCGCCAGGCGGCACTTTCCGAAGAGGCCGCGCTGAAGGGCCTGGATGCCGCGCGCAACACGGTGCGCACCGAGGTGGTACGCGGCTTTCTCAATGTCCTCGGGCTGCGCGAGCGCGTTACCGCCGCCGAGGCCCGTACGGGTGCGACACGCGCGCAGGTGGAACGCATGCAGGTGCTGGTGGAAGCGGGCCGCTCGCCGCGCACCGAGTTGCTGGACCTGGACGCGCAGCTGGCCAGCGATGAGTACGACCTGGTGAACGCACGCAACGCGGTGGATCAGGCCCTCCTGCAGCTTGCCCAGTCGCTGCGCCTGGAACCCGCCGAGGCCAACGGCTTCGACATCGAGGCGCCGCCCATCAGCACGCTCGCCCTCAGTGAGCCCACTACTACCGAAGAAGAGGTCCTGCGCAACGTGCTCGCCGCCAATCCCGCCTATGCCCAGGCCGAGCTGAGCGCCCGTAGCGCCGAGCGCGGCGTATCCATCGCGCGGTCCGGCGCGCTGCCTTCCCTGTCGGTGAGCGCTTCCATGGGCACGGGCTACTCGGGCCGGAACATCGAGACCGTGGGCGAGCCCGTGGTCTCCGAAACGCCCATCGGGTACACGCAGAACGGCGAGGTGGTCTACACGCCCGGCTACAGCTACGATACGCGCACGCGGCCCTTCGGCAAGCAGATCGACGACAACCTGAACGAGAGCGTGAGCCTCACCCTCAGCGTGCCCATCTTCAACCAGAAGCAGAACGCGCTGGCCATGGACCGCGCGCGCATCCAGCATGAGCAGGCCAGGAACCGTATGGAGGCCACGCGGCAATCGCTCCAGCGCGACGTGCAGAACGCCCTCATCATGCAGCGCAATGCCCATCGCCAGTACGAGAGCGCGCGCCGCAGCCTGGACGCGTCGGAGACCGCGCTGGCGGCCGCGCAGGACCGTTTCGACGCGGGGCTCATCACCGCGATCGAGATGAACACCGCCCGCGTGCGGCAGCAGCAGGCCACGGCCGACCTGATCAACGCCAAGTACAATTACCTGCTTGCGCGGGGCTCGCTCGACATCCTCCAGGGCCTGCCCGTCTCCTTCTGATCGTGGCGCTCATCCTCGCCTTCGATACCGCCACGAAGCATTGCGCCGTGGCGCTCGCCCGCGACGGCGCCGTCCTTGCCCACCGCACGGCGGAGGACGAGCGCTTCAGCCACGCCGAGAAACTGAACGTGTTCATGGATGAGGTGCTGCGTGAAACGGGCCTCGCGCTGAAGGACCTCGATGCGGTGGCCGTGGGCACCGGCCCCGGCTCCTACACGGGCCTGCGCATCGGCCTCTCGGCCGCAAAGGGGCTCTGCTTCGCGCTGGACGTTCCGCTGATCGCCCTGTCCACCCTGGAGGTACTCGCCGCCGAACTGCGGGCCACGGGCACGGCACTGAATGATACCGACACGCTCCATCCCATGATCGATGCGCGACGCATGGAGGTCTTCACCGGCACGCTGGAGGTGCGCGGGGGGGGCGATGGCCCCGCACGCCCCGCGATCCTGGACGATGCCTGGTGCTTGGCGCTGACCACGCACCGGCGGCATATCGTCTTCGGCGATGGCGCGGACAAGGCGACAGCGCTGTGGGCGGCGCATCCGCGCATCATGCACGTGGCGGGGATACGGCCATCGGTGGAGGGACTGGCCGCACGTGCGCACGCGACGTTCCTGCGGAAGGACTTCGCCGACCTCACGCGGCTCGTACCGGACTACGGGAAGGAGGCCAACGTGACCCGGCCCGGGACGAAGTGAGCGCGCCGGAGGCGCGGACCGGCGATCAGAACCCGGCCAGCACCGTCAGCAGGGCGATGGTATCGATCGGCCCCTTCACCTGCAGCAGCGCGTCGCTTTTCGCGGCGAACGGGCCTTCGGCCAGGTAGACGAGCGTTGGCGACGGCCCGCCGCCCGGTTCGATGAAAAAAGCCCCTTCCTGTTTGGTACAGAACGGCCCTTCGCCACGGAACACCTTGTTGCCCTCGATCATGAGCGCGCACGTACCGCGCGTGCAGGAGTTCCCCTGCGCCCGCACCAGGTTATTGCCATCGAGGATGAACGCGCAGATGCCCGGCCGTCCGAAGCCGTCGGTGTGGTATACGCGGTCCTGGTCGATGGCGTACAGGCAGGGCCCGCGCGAGCCGTACGCGCCGCAGGCCTGGTAGATGCGGCCGTTCTCCACGATATAGGCGGCATCGCCCGGCGTGCCGAAGGGTCCGTAGGCCCACGTGATCATGGTCTGTTGGGCTTCCGCGTGCCAGGACGTGAACGAAAGGAGCAGGCAGAAGGCAGCTGGCAGCGAGCAGTTGGCAGCGAGCAGACGGCAGCTGGCAGCGGATGCCTGAAGGATCCGCTGCCAGCTGCCCGCCGCCTTCTGCCTGCTCCAGTACCTCGTCAAGTTCATCGTCTTCGCGTCGTGTACCTGGTTATATGGATCAACCCCGTCTCCATGTCCTTGGCGATGATCGCTTTGAGCAGGAGCGTTCCGTCCTCGTACAGGTACTCCGTGTGGCGCGTCTGCTTGTCGTTCCGCCAGGCATCGCACAACGTGACGTTGCCGGCGTTGTCATAGCGCCAGATGTGCTTGATCGCCTGGGGCGCCGACAGGTCGGCCTGCTCGATGCGCTCGGCCAGACGGCCCTTCTCGTCGTACCGGAACGTGATGGATCCCTGCCGGCCGGTGATGATGTTGCGGTCATCGATGGCGCGCAGGTAGCCCCACCGGTCCTTGCGGTGCGTCTGTTCGCGGTAAGGGAGCCCATGCTCGTTGTGCCAGGTTACGCGCCAGGCGGTGTCGTTGATCACCGTGTGGCTGAACCGCTCATCGCTGATCACGGTCTCCACGGGCCGGGGCAGCGCGAGGCCGCCCGTAACGGGCCCCTGGATGCGCACGTGCGTGCGGCGCAGGCAGCGGCCCTCGCCGTCCAGGGAATCGCGCTGTGCGAAGTGGCCGCTGCGGTCGTTGCGCCGCCGCTCGATGAGCAGGCCGCGCGCGTCGTGGACGTACGTGACGTGCGAGGTGTCCGTGGCGGCATTGTTGCGCGCGAAAATGGTACCGTGCCACGTGGTGCGGCCCATCGCGTCGAAGCGGAACTCCTCGCGCTCGTTCTTCTCGCGGATGGGCTCACCGTCGCGCTTCAGCTGGCGCAGGCCTTCGATGGACACCACACCGTTGCGCGCCATGAAGGCCGCGTTGAAGCGGAGTTCCATCGGGTCGTCGGTGCCGGGCGATACGATGAGCTCCTGCGCGTGCAGGGCGCCGCAGAGCAGGGGGGTGAGGAGCAGGAGCGCGCGGGTCATTCCATCTGCTTCATGGCGGCGGCCACGTTGTCCACGGGTAACTGGCACACCTTGTTCTCGCACACGAAGATCATGGTGGAGGCGCCCATCGTCTTCTCGGCCAGCAGGGGCAACGCGCTGGTGCCGGTGGTGCCGAGGAACATGCCGTTGGGCACGTATCGTTCGCCGAACTCCTCGCGCCGCTCCAGCGCCATGGGCCCGGTGATGGCCACCTCGTACCAGGGGTGCGTGCGCATCAGCAGGGCTTGCGCCCAGTTGCTGTGGCCCGTGGGGTGGTCCAGCAGGTGCTCCGCCATGTTGTTCAGCTGCCGCGTACTGATGTCCACGTACCGCTGTTCCTCCAGCAGGTGGCCAAGGGTGAAAAGCGCTTTGCACAGCGCGCTGTTGCTGGCGGGGATCACGTTGTCCGTCACTTCCATCGTACGCGCGATGAGCGGCGGGTCGGCATCGCTGGTGTACCAGAACATGCCCGTACCCGCGTCGTGGTAGTGTGCGATGGCGTGGTCGGCGAGTTTCCTTGCCTCGGCGATCCATCCTTCGTCGAAGGTGACGCCATACAGTGCCAGCAGCGCCTCGATGGCGAAGGCGTGGTCGTCCAGGTAGCCGTTGATGGAGGCTTTGCCGTCCTTGAAGCTGTGCCACAGGCCGCCATCGTTCCGGTGGCATTCGTTGAGCAGCAGACGCATGGTGCGCTTGGCGTGGTTCAGCCAGCGCTCATCGCCGAGGGCCTCGTAGGCGTCGCACCAGGCCGTCACCATCAGCGCGTTCCAGGCGGTGAGCGACTTGTCGTCGAGCCCAGGGCGCACGCGCTTGTCCCGTTCGGCCAGCAGGCGCGCGTTCACCTGTGCGGCCTTGGCGCGCAGTTCCTCCACCGACATGCCGATACGCCTGGCCTGCTCGTCGTCATCGCCCTCGCGCAGCAGGATGTTCGTACCGTGTTCCCACGCGGCCGCCCCGCCGATGGCGTAGTATTTTTCGGCGAAGGCGGCGTCCTCGCCCAGCGCCCCACGCAGCTGCTCCCTTGTCCACACGTAGAATTTCCCCTCCTCACCCTCGCTGTCGGCGTCCAGCGCGCTGAAGCACGCGCCCTCGGGGCCCGTCATCTCCCGGTCGATGAAGGCCAACGCCTTTTCCAGCACATCGCGGTAGAGCGGGTCCTTCGCCGCCCGGTACGCTTGCGCATAGAGCGAGATGAGTTGGGCATTGTCGTACAGCATCTTCTCGAAGTGCGGCACCTTCCACAGGCCATCGGTGCTGTAGCGCGCGAAGCCCCCCCCCACCTGGTCACATATGCCGCCGAGGGCCATTTTCCGCAGGGTGAGATGCACCTGCGCGGTGGCGTCCGCATCACCGGTGACCGTGCCGTACTTCAATAAAAACTGCCAGTTGTTCGGCATGGGGAACTTCGGCGCGCGGTCCATGCCGCCATCGGTGCGGTCGAAGGTGCTGTCCATGGCCTGGACCATGCGCGCCAGCTGCGCGGGTCTGAAGGCGGGCGGCGCGCTGTTCACCGTCACCAGGCCGCTCTTTTCCACGCCCGCGTGCAGGCGTTCGGCATAGCCCGTGACGCGGGCGCTGTCCGTGCGCCAGGTCTCCGCAAGGTCACTCAGCACCTGCGTCCATTGCTGGGGAGCGAAGTAGGTGCCGCCATACACGGGCCTCGCGTCCGGCAAGGTGAAGCAGTTGAGCGGCCAACCGCCACGCCCGGTCATCAGCTGCACGGCGGTCATGTATACCTGGTCCACGTCCGGCCGCTCCTCGCGGTCCACCTTGATGCACACGAAGCGCTCGTTCATCAGTTCCGCGATGCTGTCGTTCTCGAAGCTCTCGCGTTCCATCACGTGGCACCAGTGGCAGCTGCTGTAGCCGATGCTCACCAGCACCAGCTTGTTCTCCGCCTTCGCCTTGGCGAACGCCTCGTCACCCCACGGGTACCAGTCCACCGGGTTGTGCGCGTGCTGCCGCAGGTAGGGGCTGCTCTCGTGGATGAGGCGGTTGGTATGATCGTGCATCGTGCTGTCCGCGCCCTGGCCGCTGTTCCCGTCCTTCGCGCTGTCGCAACCGGGCACCAGGAGCGTGCCGCAGATGGACGCGATACCGGACAGCTTGGCCAACAACGCCATGGGCCCCCAAAGGAACGTTGAACGTATGCGGCCGCGTACGTGGCGCCAGCTCGCGGGCCAACAGGGCCGCGTTGACGAGGATGACGATGACCGCCAGTGGCCCTCGTGGCTGATGATCCTCGGCCTCTTCACCATGCTGGTGGCCTTCTGGTGGACGAGCGCTGTTGTGCTGGTGACGTACTGGACCGTGGGACGACTGTTCTGCGCCTTGGCCTTCGGCGGGAACCTGCTCTATGGCCCGTGGGTCCAGCGGCTGCTCGGCATGGGACGCGGCTACTGGTTCATGTTCAACCTGCTCTTCATCGGTCCGGTGCTGTTCACCCTCTTCTTCGGGCTGAACGGCCTCGTTACGCACGACACGCGACCCTACATCCTGCGCGGCCTGGCCGATCCGCGGCTGAAAGCGTACTGGATCGAGCACGGCACCCTGCCGCCATACGCCTTGGCCGAACCGGGCGACACCGTGGTGGTCACCGACCGTTTCCCGATCGAGAATGGCCACATCCGGGTGCTGCGCCTCTCGCGCGGGTTGTTCGGCTTCGAGGTGATGGCCATGGGCGAGCCGGTGTACGTGGTGCGATGAGGGGGCAAGACCGAAGGCTTCCGGACGTCCTACATTTGAGGCATCATGGAGACCACCCCGTTCGCGGACCGCATAGCCATCAACCCGCGCAAGCGGTTCGGCAGGCCGTGTGTCAAGGGCACGCGCATCGCTGTGGATGATGTGCTCTCGTGGCTCGCTTCGGGCATGAGCCAACCGGCCATCCTGAAGGATTTCCCCGAGCTGAGTAAGGAGGATATCCTCGCTTGCCTGGCGTTCGCGGCCCGGCGCGAAAGACTGCACAGGTCCCTGCCCTGATGCTGCTGTTCGACCAGAACATCTCCTTTCGTATCGTCCGCCTGCTCCAGGAGGTTTATCCGGGCTGCATCCACCTGAGCCGTTGCGGTCTCACGGATGCTGAGGATCCCGAAATCTGGCGGTATGCGGGCAAGCATCATTTGGCCATCGTGACCTTCGACCAGGACTTCATCGACATCATGGCGCTGCGGGCGCTCCACCGCTCGTGATCCTGTTGCGGTCGGGCAACGCGGGCACGCTGGCCGTCGTTCACCTGCTGCGGAAGCACCGCGCGCGCATCATGGAATTCCTCGCGGATGAGCAAGCGGCGGCGGGCATTCTGGAACTGCCCTGACCGGCGCATCAATCCGGATGTGATGCCGGGCACCGGAGGGAGATTTTCGGCTTTGCGATGATGGCGTGGGGGGAGCCGGTGTACGTGGTGCGATGAGGCGTCACCGCTCCCACTCCAGCTCGTGCTCGGCCTCGAAAGGGATCCTTTTCCGCAGCAGGAAGGCCCGGCCCGTGATGGTCCCGCTGGCCTTCAGGTGGGCCTTGCCGCTGAAGGCCGCCGTGAGCAGCGCGCCCATCACGGGCGTGCCGTTGTCGGCGAAGGAGGCGCGCAGCGGGACGGCGTAATCACGTTCGGTATGTTTTTCCAGCACGATGGCGCTGTCCAGCAGGGCCTTTCCGATTGGGGCGCCGTTGAGGAAGAGGTCCACATCGGGCTGGCCCACGCGGACGCGGAAGTTGTTCGGGTTGTCCACGCGCACCGTCACGCGCGCGGCCACACCGTTCTGGTCCAGCTGATCGATGGCCACATCGGTGATGCCCTTGAGCGTGACCTCGTGGTAGCTGAAGCAGCCGCTGAAGAGGAGTGCGGGAACTGACAAGAGGATCCAGGAGTGGCGAGTGATGAGTGGTGAGTGACGAGTGGCAGCGTGCTGACCACTTCGGGTCACTCGCCACTCGTCACTCATCACTCGCCGCTCGTCATTGAGCGAGTTCCGCATAATGCCGGAAGAACCGCGGGATGGTGGTGATGCCCTTGAAGTAATTGAACACGCCGTACTTCTCGTTGGGACTGTGGATGTTGTCGCTGTCCAGCCCGAAGCCGAAGAGCACGGTCTTCAGCCCGAGCTCCGCTTCGAAGAGCGCCACGATGGGGATACTGCCGCCACCGCGCGTGGGGATGGGCTTCTTGCCGAAGGTCTCCTCCATGGCCTTGCTGGCCGCCTGGTAGGCCGGGCTGTCGATGGGCGTTACCGCCGCCTCGCCGCCGTGGTGGGGACGCACCTCCACCTTCACATACGGGGGCGCGATCTTCTTGAAGTGGTCGGTGAAGAGCTTGGTGATGGCATCGCTCTTCTGGTCGGGCACCAGACGCATGCTGAGTTTCGCGAAGGCTTTGCTGGGCAGCACGGTCTTGGCGCCCTCGCCGGTGTAGCCGCCCCAGATGCCGTTCACGTCCAATGTGGGGCGTATGGTGCAGCGCTCATCGGTGGTGTAGCCCTTCTCGCCCTTCACGGCGTTGATGCCGAGGTCCTTCATCCATTCGGCCTCGTTGAAGGGCGCTTCGGCCAGGGCCTTGCGCTCGGCGGCGCTCAGCTCGGCCACGGCATCATAGAACCCCGGTATGTTCACGCGGCCGTCGGCGTCGTGCAAACTGGCGATCATGGCGCACAGCGTGTTGATGGGGTTGGCCACGGCGCCGCCGTACACCCCGCTGTGCAGGTCACGGTTGGGGCCGGTCACTTCCACCTCCAGGTAGCTCAATCCGCGCAGGCCGGTATTGATGCTGGGCACATCGTTGGCGAGCATGGCCGTGTCGCTGATGAGCACCACGTCGGCCTTGAGGCGCTCCTTGTTGGCCTTCACGAAGAGACCGAGGTTGTCGCTGCCGACCTCCTCTTCGCCCTCGATCATGAACTTCACGTTGCAGGGCAGGGCGTTGCTGCGCATCATGGCCTCGAAGGCCTTCACGTGCATGAAGAACTGGCCTTTGTCGTCGGCGCTGCCACGGGCGTAGATGAGGCCGTCCTTGATCACCGGCTCGAAGGGCGGGGAGTCCCAGAGGTTCAGGGGGTCGGGCGGCTGCACGTCGTAATGGCCATAGACCAGTACCGTCGGCTTTTTCGGATCGATGATCTTCTCGCCGTACACGATGGGGTGGCCCTTGGTGGGGCAGATCTCCACTTTGTCGGCCCCGGCCTCTTTGAGGCGAGCGCTCACGGCTTCGGCGCATCGGGCCACATCGGCCTTGTATTTGGGGTCGGCGCTCACGCTGGGGATGCGCAGCAGATCGAGCAGCTCACTGAGGAAGCGTTCCTTGTTGGCCTCGATGTAGGTGTCGGTGGCGGTGGTGCTGGGGGCTGCGGTCAGGCTCACGGTGTGCAGGGTTGGGCGCCGAAGATACCCTCAACCTGCCAGTTCGCTGCCCCCTATGCGCATCCCGCCCAAGGCGGAATATCCATAGGTGTCCGTGTCCTGCTAGACTGTGGACCGCCTGGCCGTTGCAGCGGAGCCGGGGTAGTGGTTCACATCCACTGAGCTTCCCCGATGTTGCCCTGTGGGCCACCTTATTCATCCGCGCGGATCCCTCCCTGAACAGGCGAGGGTTGTGTTCCATCGGTGGAATGCGGACCTTGGAGGGGTGGCCCCGGGCGACCACTTGAACAATGAACCTGACCACTTGCTCGATGTGGGAGAACCGATCGGAACGTAAGCCGTCGTTTTGGCCCATCGAAACGCGACCACCCCAATGAAACCCGTCTACGCCACTGCTCTCTTCCCGTTGGCTTTCCTGCCCACGCTCGTTACCGCTCAACTCGCGGTGAACAGCTCCCAATCACCCGCCAACCTGGTGCAGAACGTGCTGCTGGGTGGTGGGGTCTCGGTGAGCAACATCACCTTCAACGGAGGGCCGGCCAACACGCCCAACGTGCAGGCGGCCAGCTTCAACAGTTCCAGTGCGAACGTGGGCTTAAGTACCGGCATCCTGTTGTGTACCGGTGATGCGGCCATGGCGATCGGTCCGAACAACAACAGTGGGGCGACACTTCCTCAAGACGGCCTTTTTGGAGGTGGTGATGTGGACCTTGCCGCGCTGGCGGGTGGAGACGTGTTTGATGCGGCGGTGCTCGAGTTCGACTTCGTGCCCAGCGGTGGCCAGATCTCGTTCGATTTCGTCTTCGCCAGCGAAGAGTACATCGAATACGTCGGGCAGGGCTTTAACGACCGGTTCGGATTTTTCCTCAGTGGCCCTGGCATCAACGGGCCGTATTCGAACAATTCAGTGAACATCGCCCTGGTGCCCGGCACCTCCACGCCTGTGGCCATCGACAACGTGAACCCCTTCGAGAATCCGGGTTTCTATGTGGACAATGGCGACGGGTGGACCGCACCGTACAACACGAGCGGGCAGTACATCCAGTTCGACGGTTTCACCACCCCGCTCACCGCGAGCCATGCCGTGCAGTGCGGCCAGTCCTACCACATCAAACTGGCCATCGCCGACGCGGGCGATCCCGTCCTGGATTCTGGTGTGTTCCTGGAGGCCGGCGCTTTCGCGAGCCCCGAGCCCACGCTCACGCTGAACGACCTGAGCGTGCCATGCATGACGGAGACCACCGTGAACCTGGACATCGATGGTGGAACCGCGCCCTACGATGTCGTATGGACACTCAATGGCAACACGGTGGGGACGGGTTCGAGCTTGACACTGACCGCCGATGCCAGCACCACCTATCAGGTCTCGGTGACGGATGGTTGCGGTGGGACGGTGACCGGCGATGTGGATGTGAACGTGGTGGCGCCCGAAGTGAATGTGCCCGCTGCGTTGGACATCGCTTGCGGGGATCAGGGTGCTTTGCAAATGGACCTGGGCCCCAACGGCGACGCCGGGCTCACCTTGGTGTGGACCGCCAACGGCATGGTGATGGGCAATACCACGAGCATCGCGGTTCCGCCCCCGGCTCAGCCCACATGGTACGTGGCCACCATTACGGATGCCTGCGGCGGCTCGGGCAGCGATTCCACCCTTGTCACCAGCAGTGTTCCGCCCATCACGATCACCATGAGCCCCAACGTGCAGATGCCCTGCGATGGAACCGGTGCGACCATCAGCGTGACCGGTGTTTCGGGGAGCACCGGTTCCCTTACGTACGCATGGACCAACAATGGCACGCCGGTGGGCAGCACGCAGCAGATCACCGTGGGCCCGCAGGCCGGCCAGTACAACGTGACCGTGACCGACGGTTGTGGCGCCACCGCGACCGGCACCGTGAACGTAAGCGCACAGACCTACCCGGATATCGTGATCACCACCACGGGTGATGCGCTGGTGGCCTGCCCGGGAATGACCGCGAGCGCGAGCGTGACGGGCGTTTCCGGCGGCACCGGCAACTTCACCGCGCAGGTGTGGACCGATGCCGACGGTGCCACCGTGACCACGGCCGACAGCTTCACCACCGAGGTGAATGGCGACCAAGCGTACACGGTGACCGTTACGGATCACTGCGGGCACACGGGCACGGCCCAGGTGGTCCTCGCCGTGCAGCAATACGCTCCACTCACGATCCACCTGCCCAATGCCGCCGTGTGCGAGGGCGGCAGCCGTGAGCTGATCGCCACGGCCACCGGTGGGGCGGGCGGCTACACCTATTCATGGCCCGCCTTCCCCGAGGCCGACAGCGCCGTTACCGTGAGCCCTGAAACGCCCACCACCTATTTCGTGAACGTGACCGACCAGTGCGGCGTGGCCGCCTCGGCCGATGCGCATGTGACCATCGAGTACCCGGTATCCACCATCGTGGCCGAGTCCATCGGCTACAACGACTTCGCCTTCAGCACCAACAGCCTGCCCGAGGCCGTGCAGTACGCGTGGGACTTCGGCGATGGCCACACGGGCACCGACGCCCGCCCGGAGCATGCCTATGCCGAGATGCAATTGACCACCGTGACCGTGCACACGTGGACCGCCAATGGCTGCCCCGCCACCGACACCATCGTGCTCACGCCTGGCGCCCAGTTGTTCTTCCCCAACGCCTTCACCCCGGATGGTGACGGCATCAATGACGTCTTCGGCGCGGTAGGCCTGTTGCTGGACGAATTCGAACTGCTGATCTTCAACCGCTGGGGCGAACAGGTGGCTGCCGTGAGCGGTCCTGGTGCCACGTGGGACGGCCGTGCGAACGGAGGCTCCGCGGCCCCGGATGGGGTGTACGTTTACAGCTTCCGCGCGGCGGGCAACCGGCTGGCGGAAACCAAGGGTATCGGACACGTGACCTTGCTGGGCAACCGGGGGGTGGCCAACTGAGTTCGCACCCTCAGGCAACCCATCGGGGTCGGCATGGGTCAAGCGAAGGTCCGGGATCCTATCTTCCCGCGCTTTTTCAAGCACCCATGCGCTCCTTCCGCTTCACTATCGCGACGTCCTTCCTGCTGCCCGTGGCAACCATGGGCCAGATCGTGCTGGACAACACCATTACACCGACGCAAGCGGTGGTGGACGTGCTCTTGGGCCAGGGCGTCACTGTGAGCAATATCACTTTTAATGGTCAACCTGGCGGTCTACTGAACGAGCAGATCGGTGGTTTCAATGCCACCAACACGTTCCTCGGCATCAACGAAGGCGTGATCATCGCCACCGGCAGCATCAACAACGCCATGGGGCCGAATAGCTCGGGCAGTAGCGGCCTGGGTGGCGGCAACGCGTTCAGCGATCCCGACCTGGTCCTGCTCTCCGGCAACCCGTCCATCAACGATGCGGGCATCCTCGAGTTCGACTTCATCCCCACCGGTGATTCCCTCAAGTTCGATTTCATCTTCGCCTCCGAGGAGTACCTGGAGTTCGTCAATAGCGTGAATGACGCCTTCGGCTTCTTCGTCAGTGGTCCAGGGATCAACGGTCCATACCAGAACAACGCCATCAACATCGCTCTGGTGCCCGGCACCAGCCAGCCCGTGACGATCAACGATGTGAACAGCACGGTGAACCCTTCCTTTTACGTGGACAATGGCGATGGCTGGACCGCTCCCTACAACGGCAGCCCTCAGTATGTCCAATATGACGGGTACACGGTGGTGATGACCGCACGCGCCGAAGTGACCTGTGGACTCACCTACCATATCAAGATCTGTATCGGGGACGCCAGCGATACCGCATGGGACAGTGCCGTCTTCCTCCAGGCCGGCAGCTTCACCAGCAGTGGCCAGGTGGTGCCCGAACTCACTGGGGACCTGGGTGGTATCGGCTCCAACGATAGCACGCTCTTCGAGGGTTGCGGCATCATCCCACTGGCCTTCCACCGCTATGGCGATACGAGCAACGTGGACACGGTGAACCTGTTGATCGGTGGTACCGCCACCGGCGGGGTGGATTACAACCCGCCCTTCCCCGTGCAGTTGATCTACCAGCCCGGCGATACCATCATCCCTTGGCCCGTTACCGTGCCCCTGGACGCGGACGGGATGGAGACCATCACCATCGGCATCGCGCAGAACATCGTGTGCAGCGGCCAGCAGGTCCTCAACGAGTACATCATGTACATCGACCAGTACCCGGCGCTCAATGTGGTGACCAATGATGTGGCGGGGGATTGCGGAGGGCAATACAACCTCACCCCCGTGATCACCGGGGGAACGGGGCTGGCCGAGATCGTGTGGGAGACCGGGGAGGAGACCACGAGCATCACGGTATCGCCCAGCGTGACCACCACCTACGATTTCACGGTAACGGATACCTGCGGGCTGGCCCCGGTGAACGACCAGATCACCGTGACCATCCCCGTGTATGACCCGGTGGCGATCGAGGTGAGCCCGCTTACGCTGATCGACTGCCTCGGGAACGGGAACATCAGCGTAACGGACGTTTCGGGCGGCGATGGCGACTATGACTATGCATGGACATACGAAGGCGCGGCCTACGGTAATACCTCGACGGTGAATGTGCCCGCCGCCAATCCCACGGTGTGGTACGTGGCCACGGTGACCGATGGCTGCGGCACGACGGCCACCGATTCGGTGGAGGTGGGCACCGTGCCGCTGGACCCCATCGTGATCGAAGCCCCGGACCGTACCGTGATCTGCCTCGGCGATACCACGACCCTGGAAGTGCTCAACGTGACCGGCGGCAACGGCGTCTACACCTACGCGTGGACCAACGGCCAGCAACAGACCATCAGCCTGACCACGAGCGTGGACGTGCCCGTGCCCAATGACGCGGTGTACACCATCACCGTGGAGGACCAGTGCGGGTACTCGGGGAGCGCACAGGTGAACACCTTGATCCCGCATCCGGAGCCGTTCACCCTGCGGTTGAACAACGACACGGTGTTGTGCGCTGGCGACAGCTTGACGCTGTGGGCCCAAGTGGCCGGTGGTTCGGGCTACTACACCGTGCAGTGGGAAGGACTGGACCACAACGATCCACAGCTCGCGGTGAGCCCGCCGGTGAACGCGCAATACCGCGTGTATGTCCTTGATGAATGCGGGGAGGCGCTCACCGACGAGGTGAATGTGGGCGTGGAGCTGGCCGTGGCCGATATCCGCGAAACGAACCGGGGCCAGGACGACTGGCTGTTCGAGGCCGCCACATGGCCCACCTTCTGCCGCAGCTACCGTTGGGACATGGGCGATGGAACCACCAGCCGCGAACCGATCGTGACCCATAGCTACCTGGACCTGGAGGAGCACTGGGTGAAATTGCAGGTGGTGACCTACACGGGTTGCACGGCGGATGACAGCCTGTTGATCCGCCCGCCTGGTCAGCTGTTCTTCCCCAACGCATTCACCCCCGACGGTGATGGCCTTAACGAGACCTTCGGCCCGGCCACGCGCTACATCGAGAAGTTCGAGATGAGCATCTTTGACCGTTGGGGCCAGCTGGTGTACAGCACAACGGACATCAACAAGCCCTGGGACGGGAAGGCCAAGAACGGTCATATGGTCCAGGGTGTGTATGTTTACCGGTACAAAGCCGAAGGCCACCTCTTCCCGTCTTCGGAAGGGATGGGCCATGTGACCCTGCTGGGCGGCTCCACCACCGAATGAACCCGATCGACGAACGTGATCCAAACGATGCCCTGGCGGCTTGATCCCATGAAGAAGGCGACCCTCACCCCGATCTGCGCGGCTCTCCTGACCTGCGGCCTCAACGCCCAGATCGTCGTCAACCAGACAATGACCCCTGAGCAACTCGTGCAGGACGTCCTGCTAGGCTCAGGCGTGCAGGTCATGAACATCACCTTCAATGGCCTGCCGGGCAACACCCTTACCGAGCAGGCGGGTTCTTTCGACGGCACCAACTGCAATGTGGGCATCGAGCAGGGGCTCATGCTGGCCACGGGCAGCGTGATGAATGCCGAGGGTCCCAACGACATCGGCAGCAGCGGCCTCGGAGGGGGCTTCTTCGGGCAGACCGACCCTGACCTGGTGGCCATCGGCAGCAGCGCGACCGTTAACGATGCGGCCGTGCTCGAGTTCGATTTCATCCCCATCGGCGACTCCATCCAGTTCGACTACGTCTTCGGGTCGGATGAATACCTGGAGTTCGTGAACTCCTCCTTCAATGACGTCTTCGGCTTCTTCCTCAGTGGCCCCAACATCAACGGCCCGTACACCAACGGCGCCATCAACATCGCGCTCATTCCCAATACGTCCATGCCGGTCACCATCGACAATGTGAACGACATGGTGAACCCCCAGTACTACGTGAACAACGGGGACGGCTTCACCGCGCCCTTCAACACCGACCCCTATTACCTGCAGTACGACGGCATGACCGTGCGTCTTACGGCCCGGGCCGCGGTCACCTGCGGACAGGTCCACCACATCAAGATCGCCGTGGGCGATGCCGGTGACACGGCCTACGATAGCGTCGTGTTCCTCGAGGGCGGCAGCTTCACCAGCGCGCCGTTCGTGCCGAGCCTTCAGCCGGGTCCGGGCATCGTGGGTCTCAATACCATCCTCGAGAGCTGCTTCAATGTGGATTACATCTTCACCCGGGTCGGCGACTCCACCTTCGCCGCCACGGTGAACCTGGAGATCGGCGGTACCGCCACCCCGGGTGTGGATTACATACCTGCCTTCCCGCCATCGATCACCTTCGCCCCATTCGAAAGCCAGCAGGTCTTCACCATCAACGCGCCGCTCGACCAGGACGGCCTGGAAACACTGGACATCACCATGATCTCCCAGTCCAACTGCGCCGCCGACTCTTTGGAGATCACCTTCAACTTCTTCATTGACCAGCCCGATCCGCTCATCGTGATCGGTGATGCGTTCGTGATCGATTGTGGTGAAAGCGTGGAATTGACGCCTACCATAACCGGCGGCTATGGTGCGTACACCTATGAGTGGCAACCAACGGGTGAGACCGACTCCTCCATCGTATATACGCCCAACACGGTGAGCGACGTGTATGTCACGGTATCCGACAACTGCGATCTTGGGACCACCGGCTTCTTCGCCGTGGAACTCTCTCCGTTGCCGCCCATTACGGCGACCCTCACCGGTCCCGACCCCTTGATCGAGGGATGTGATGGCGCCACGCTCACGGTAACACGCCCGGCCGGCACCACCGGCGACCTGGTGATGAACGCCTGGCACCACGGCACGGCCGGGGCCGGGCAGGATTACGGCTTCCCGAACCCATTCGTCATCCCGGGTGGCCAGCAGTCAGGCAGCACCGTGATAGCTCCAGTTGAGGACAACGTCGCCGAGGGTGATGAGACCATGATCATCGAGGTGGGCTACACCAATGCCTGCCAGCAGGTAGCGAGCGATACGGTGCAGGCCACCATCCAGGACAGCCCGCCTCTTGTGCTCACCGCCGAGCAGTTGGTGATCATCCCCTGCGGTGCGGACAGCGTTCCCTTGGATGTGCAGGCCGAAGGCGGCATCGCACCGCTGAGTTTTGTCTGGGACAATGGGCAGACGGGGTCCGTGGGCTACGCCTCCAACGCGGTCGATGGCATCTACGGGGTTACGGTGACCGATGATTGCGGACACACGGCCGCGCTGGACATCACGGTGGACCCGCAGTGCGCCATCGTCATCCCCAACGTCATCAGCCCCAACGGCGACGGCCAGAACGACGTGTTCTTCATCGACGGCATCATGGCCTCGAAGAGCACCGTGCGCATCTACAACCGCTGGGGACAGACGGTGTATGAAGCCGCCAATTACCAGAACAACTGGGCCCCGAAGGATCTCCCTGACGGCACGTATTATTATGAGGTGAAAGTGGACCGCGAACCCGACCCCTATACCGGGCATCTCACCATCCTGAGCAGCAACCGCCGCCGATAAGGCGGCAGCGGGGTCAGCCCGCGATGAGCAGCGAAGAGCCCGTCATTTCGGCGGGCTTTTCCATGCCCATCAGTTCCAGCAGGGTGGGCGCCACGTCGGCCAGCACGCCGTCGCGCATCCGCCAAGGCCGGTGATCGAG
>Ga0138256_10002883_pt1 | contig 18358 bp, 9 predicted proteins | sample KNB2016incub_MG_FD_105486 | JGI IMG/M metagenome (GOLD analysis project Ga0138256, IMG submission 105486) | Active sludge microbial communities from wastewater in Klosterneuburg, Austria - KNB2014incub_MG | ecosystem: Engineered > WWTP > Activated sludge > Unclassified | place: Austria... | reverse complement strand
GCCCACAGCGAAAACTTTTCTACACTTGATGTTAAAATACAAGAAAAATTACTGCTATTCAAACATTGTAAAACCCTGATATATTGTAAAGACTATTCAGGAATACATAATGCTGTAATGCAATCGAGGTATCTCGAAAACGGGCTCCAATGTTTTACATGGTCTCGAAGAATAAAATCCGATTTACAGATTGGCAGAATAGAAAAACAAAACAACAGCAGTACCATTCAGGGAATCTTTCAGCAGAAGTTTATCAGGATAGAAATACCTTTTACTGATGATGCTTCTATTGAAAACGCTATTCATTGCTGGGCTATGCTGCTTTTTTTGGAAATAGAGCAAGAAATAATTGCTGAAAGAATGCTTTTGTTAAGTCCTGTTGCCATGCGATTAGAGATGAAACAAGGGATCAACAATTGCTCCATCATTAATGACAGTTATAATTCCGATTTAGGGTCGCTGCAGATTGCCTTAGATTTTCTAAATCGTTTTCAACAGAATAATAATACAGGACTAACTAATTCAGGTTTACGTAAGACTGTTATACTTTCAGACATTCTTCAAAGCGGACGTAATGAAGATCAACTGTATGGAGAAGTGGCAGAAATGATTCACTCAAAAAAAGTTGACAGACTTATTGGCATAGGACCGGCAATTTCGCGACATGCAGAAATATTTAAAACAGAAAAAGTTTTTTTTGCTTCAACAGAGAAATTTATAGAACAGTATTCTCCCGGTTTATTTGTAAATGAAATCATATTATTAAAAGGTGCCAGGGTTTATGGATTTGAACAGATTTCAAGATTGTTACAACAAAAGGGTCATGAAACTGTTTTGGAAATAAATCTGACTTCAATGATTCATAACTACAACTTCTACAAAGCAAAGCTCAAACCGGAGACTAAAATCATGTGTATGGTTAAAGCATTTGCTTACGGTAGTGGCAGTTACGAAGTTGCTAATACACTACAATTTCACAGAGTGAACTATCTGGCAGTTGCCTATGCAGATGAGGGCATTGAACTTAGAAAAAATGGAATAACTGTTCCTATTATGGTGATGAATCCACAGGAGCAGTCTTTCGATAAAATGATTGAATATCATTTGGAACCGGAGATTTATAGTTTTAGAATTATGAGTAAGTTTAGTGAATCTGTAAAGCGAATCCGAGTTTACAATCAAAATCCATTCCCCATACATCTAAAAATGGATACAGGCATGCACAGGCTTGGTTTTGAAGCAGACGATCTGAATGAACTTGTAGTTCGTTTAAAAAACAGCAAACATCTTAAGGTAGAATCTATTTTTACACATCTTGCCGGAACAGATGAAGCAGCACTCGACTCTTTTACACTGGAACAGTTTCAGCGATTCAAAAACATGTCTGATGCTATAAAAAAACATCTTCAGCACAATGTGTTGGAACACGTTCTGAATTCATCAGGCATCAGTCGTTTTCCTGAAATGCAGTTAAGTATGGTTCGCCTGGGCATAGGTCTTCATGGCATAGGAACACCATCTGAGCAACGTCAATTATTAAATGTTGCCTCATTGAAATCAACTATTTCACAGATAAGAAATGTAAAAAAAGGTGAAAGTGTTGGCTATAACAGAAAGGCTATATTGGAAAGTGACAAAGTGATAGCAACAATAGGCATTGGTTATGCCGATGGAATAAACCGGAAAATGGGCAATGGGAAGGTTAGTTTTTTAGTTAATGGGAAATTTGCGCCAACTGTTGGCAATATCTGCATGGACATGTGTATGCTTGACATCACAAATTGTCAGGCACGTGAAGGCGATGAAGTGATTATTTTTGGTAACGGTTTGTCCGTTGCCGAACTTGCTGCAAAAACAGATACAATTCCTTACGAAATTTTATCAGTGATTTCACAACGCGTAAAACGAATATATTTTCAGGAATAGTTATCCTTGTGACAATTCTATCACTGTAATTTCAGGGAGGATACCTACCCTGCCCGGATAACCAAGAAAGCCAAGTCCGCGATTTACATACAAATGCTGACCATTTACATCATCATACAAGTCTGCCCATTCTTTATAAACATATTGAACAGGACTCCATTTTATTTTTAGTGCAGGTATCTCTACGCCAAACTGAAAACCATGTGTATGCCCTGCTAATGTCAAATCAATCTGTGGAAATTTTTTGGTCACTTCCCCATGCCAATGTGAAGGATCGTGAGTAAGTAAAATATTAACAGGAGCAAAATCCATTCCCTCAACTGCTTTGGGCAGATTACCATATTTTGGGAAACGCATATGTGTACTCCAGTTCTGCACTCCAATCAAACCCAACTTGGCATCACCCTCCGAAATAAATGTATGTTCATCAAGCATCAGTTTCCACCCAATTTCCTTATGGATATTTTTTAACTGTTCTAAATTTTCAACTTTAGCTTCCCGGCTTGGCCATTGCACATAGTCACCATAATCGTGGTTTCCAAGAATAGAAAAAACACCATGTTTTGCCTCAATCTTTGACAATGTATTTATAAATGGTACAGCTTCATCAGAGCGGTCATTCACCAGGTCACCGGTAAAAAATATCACATCACCTTTCAAAGAGTTAATCATTGAAACAGCTTTTTCAATATGCTTTGTGTCGAAAAAACTACCTGTATGAATATCAGAAATCTGAATAATCTTAAAGCCTTCAAATGCTGAAGGTAATTTTGGGAACTTGATTTTCCTTCGTTTTACCTGATAATTATACTTGCCATCGCCCATTCCATATAACAATGAAATAAATGGAATTGATGAGATGACAAATGCCATTCGCATCAAAAACTGTGACCTTGTTACTACAATCTTTTCTTCCGTATTTACAACCTGAGGAGAATCATAAAATCGTTGATACAAACCCGAGAACCCCCATCTGACTAATCTTGTCAAATCATCAATCAACAGAAACAAAACAATAAAGAGTTTTGTTACTACAATTATCATAACAGCAGCAAAAAGATAAACTCTTACTGCCTTAGGCCACGTATGCCAATCAATAATCAGCCCTGTAATAAACACTGAAAATGTAAACAACGTAAACGACCAGTAAATACCGGAAACCAATCTTGACATGGATGGAGTCAAATCCTTAATCAATACCTTTATACCCTGAAAAACATAAAGGTCTATCAGAAAAACAATTAACAAAAATATTAATACTCTTCGCAACATAAAACCGCACAAATGTAAGTGAAACAACTTATCAATATCACGCTAATATTTAAACTTTTTTATACATAAAAAACCATGAAAGATACTGTTCGACCAACTAACAAGCTTATCCATGAAGACAGTCTGTATCTACAACAACATGCTCACAATCCTGTTCACTGGCTACCCTGGTCAGTTGAAGCATTTGAAAAAGCGAAGACTGAAAATAAGTTAATCATAATCAGTATTGGCTATTCAAGTTGCCATTGGTGCCATGTGATGGAGAAAGAAAGTTTTGAAAACACTACAATTGCCGAAGTGATGAATGAAAATTTTGTCTGTATTAAAGTTGATCGTGAAGAAAGACCAGATATTGATGCAGTGTACATGACTGCCGTGCAACTGATGAAAGGACAAGGTGGCTGGCCGTTAAATTGTATTACCTTGCCAGATGGCAGGGCAATTTATGGCGGCACCTACTTCAATCCGCAACAATGGCTTCAGGTGTTGGAACAACTGTCAATGATGTATCAAAAAGATAAATCAAAATTTCTGGAATATGCTTCTTCCTTACAGGAGGGCATGATGCAATTAGAAAAATTTGAAACTATAAATCCCAAACCGGATTTTGACATTTTAAAAAATGCTATTGCTAAATGGTCTGCTTTATTTGACAAAACACATGGGGGCCTTCAACGTTCACCAAAATTTGCAATGCCTGTTAACTTGAATTTCTTAATGCAATATGGTCATGTTTTTAATGATACTGAAGTTAAAAAACACGTTAGACTAACTTTAAGTAAAATGTATAATGGAGGTATTTTTGATCAGATTGAAGGTGGATTTGCACGCTATTCTACTGATAATCGTTGGGAAGTTCCGCACTTTGAAAAAATGCTGTATGACAATGCCCAACTTATTATTGTTTATGCCGAAGCATACAAAGCATATAATGATCTTACATTTAAAAATGCCGCTAAAGAAACCATAAACTTCCTTAAAGAAAAAATGTATGACAACAGTGGATATTATTATTCAGCAATAGATGCTGACAGTGATGGTGAAGAAGGAAAATTCTATTTCTGGACAAAGGCTGAAATCAGAGCAATAATAAATCAACTGAATTTAGAAAATATAACAAAAGATACTGCTTTTGATTTTGCATGTCGTTATTTTTCAATTTCTGAATCAAAAATGGAAAACGATGAGATCGTTCTGCAATGCAACAAAGACATATTCAATGATTATAATCTTCGAATGTTGGAGCCAAGTCAGCTGCAAAAATTTATTGATGCGATAAAGTCAGCAATGAAAATAGCAAGAGATAAACGAATCCATCCTGTTTGCGACAAAAAACTTATCACTTCATGGAATGCCTTAATGATATCGGCATTAGCTGATGCAGCTTTATATCTTAATGATAAAGAATATGAGTTGCAGGCATTAGCAACATTCAGCTATTTGGAACAAAATCTGTTTCAGGAAAAAGGGTACCTGCTTCGTAGCTCTGGAACAAAACAAACCAGCAACCTGCACTTAGAAGATTATGCCCTTCTTATTCAAGCATGCATTAAGTTATTTGAATGTACATGGGACTTTCAATGGATTGAAAAAGCTCAATCGTTAACTACTTATGCTATCCAATATTTTAGTCATGATGATAATATTTTATTTTATGACTACACTTCAAATGACTCCGTCCTAAAGTTCAGAAAAACAGAGTTGCAGGATAATGTTATTCCTTGTGCAAATTCAGTAATGGCGAACAATCTATTCTTACTTTCAAAATACCTCAACAATGAAGACTATTTGTTGCGTTCAAAAAAAATGCTCGAAAAGGTGATTGAACAAATTCCTGATTATGGTTTTGGTTATGCAAATTGGGCCTTACTTTTACAAAGGACAAATCAACCATTCTACGAAGTTGCTTTTGGCGGAAGTAATGCAATTAGGAATAAAAATAAACTTAATGAGCATTATCTGCCAATGAAAGTCACTGCACCTGTAATTTTAAAAAATAAAATTGAATTTACTGCCGATAAAAATGAAACTGATGACCTTATTTATGTATGCAGAAACCATTCGTGCTTACTTCCAACTTCAGATATTATCAAGGTTGCGCAAATAATCACCGGTAAACAATGAAGCCACAAAAGTTCATACTAGGTGTAATCATTAGTATTATATTCTCCGGTTGTCAGATTTTTAAAATCAACAAATTAGACAATCATGAAAATCGGCATGGGTGTTGGGAGCATTATTGGAATGATGAGGGTGACGTACAACGTAAAGGGAAATACAAGCATGGCTTAGAAGTAAAAAAATGGAAATATTACGATTCAAACGGTAATCTGATAAAACAAGAAAAATATAGTAAAAAGAGAGATGTCATAGATATAAAAACATATTATGACAACAAAAAAATCAAGTCAAACGGAAAAGCATTTCTTATCAATGAAAATGATAGCATACTGCATTTTTACTGGCAAGGACCCTGGAACTACTACTCAACTACAGGTGTGTTAGAAAAAACAGAATGGTATGAAAAAGGGAAAATAAAAAAGGCTGTTACATATCCATAACAGCCTAAAAAACTCTAAATATATGTCATGAAATTACAAGCTCCATTTTGTAATGTGGAATATTGGCTTCATAAAATAGCTCACTCACAACTTTAAATCCTGCCTTTTCATAAAACCTAACCGTAGTAGTTTGTGCATGTAAATAAACTTTTTTGCCAATTGGCTTCACATCGTTTAATAATCTGTTTACCAACATTCGGCCTAAGCCTGAGTTTCTATGCTCCTTTAGCACACTGAATCTTTCTAGCTTAATTCCTTCATTGGTATGACGCCACCTGGCAGTACCTGCCGGAATGTTTTTAACATAAGCCAAATAATGTTGGCTTTCATGCTCAAACGTATCGAACTCAATCATTGGGTCTATATGTTGTTCAATAACAAATACCCTTCGTCTGATTTCATGAATGAGTTCTGCAATATGCTTCTCCGAATAATTAATTGGAAACACATCCATTGCAGCATTAGGTTGCGAGAGATTTTCAAAAGTAGTTGCGGTCATTTTTAATATTTCTTCGGCCATAAAATTAAAAATTAATTTTTAAATATTTTTTTAATTATATTATTAAAGGAACCCCTGATGCTTAACATATAAATACCTGTATTAAGTTGCGGACAATCTATTTCAATTTCTTGTATGTTGTTGCTTATGTTTTGCACTTTTCGTGCCACTGTTTGTCCATTTTCATTAAATAGAAAAATCTCTATTCTGTCACTGTAAGAAGATTGAATTTTTATAACCGTTTTGTGTTCACTGAAAGTATAGTACAGCATTTTAATAGGTTCCGAATCGCAGCCTTTTACTGCAATGGTCTTCAGCTCATTTCTTTTTCCATCAGAGTCAATTTGTGCCAATCTGTAATAAGTAACCTCCGCATAAGGTGCTGCATCTTTGAATTCATAATTCATCAGTGTATTGGTTGTTCCTGCTCCTTTAATGGATGTAAGATTTTCCCAATTTTTTCCATCGCTGCTTCGCTCTAAAATAAAGATATCGTTATTGAGCTGAGTTGCAACAGACCAGTTTAATACTATACTCTGATTCTGACAATTGGCACTAAAACCTAATATTTCAACGGGTAATGGACTTGACAGGCTGCTAAGTGTCCACCAAGTACTTATGCCTGAAATTCCGTTAACATCTGTTTCGTTAGGTGCAGGGTTAGATTGCACACCCATAAATGACTCCCATGCATCGTTACCAATCCATCGTTGAGCACGTGGTGTAGCTATTGACCCTTTTTCAACAGGTGCATAAGTGAATTTCAAATTGGCAATAGGATTTCCCACAGCTCTGACATACCAATAGCGATCAATTGTCTGTAAACTATTATCAGCACCTGAAATGGAACGAACATGTGTTACACCCGGAGGAAATGGTGTATTATCAGGCAGACTTCTGTATGTTGCCAAAGAAACCCAATCACATCCGCTGGTACATTGATATTTGAATGGGATATAAGTTGCACTGTTATAACCAAAAGGAATTTCATAATTTACACTCTGTTGTGGTGAAAGATGCACTCTGGCACTAACATCAATGGTTTCACTTCTGATGTAGCCTGAAGCATGAACAATTTGACTGCCATTTTCCAATACAACTGACAATCCATTTGTATTGGCAATATGATCTGTATTAAGATTCAACTCACCGGAGGTAAGCATTAATGCTGAGCGAACAAAAACAACACTGTCGGCTTCCGGCTTTACGAAGTTAATATTGTTTACTCCGTTAAAGTTAATTTGCAGTTTACCATATTTATTTGAAATGGCATTGGCTATACCATTTGGAATGCCTGTGATATTCTGATTTTGAGTTCCATTATATTCAATAGTACTTTGAGTATCGAGCCAAAAATTCATTCTGTTATTACCTGCAATAAAGGCATTGATTGTTGATGCAGCTGATGTTGAATACAAGCCCATAGGGTTCATTGTTTTGATTTTACCTGTTGCACCAACTGAAAGTTGTGAATAGTAATTACCCTGTTGACGAGCCATTACCCTTTGTAATCCCATGTCAAGCACACCATCTATTGTAAGCACATTGTTCACCGCTGCTGATGAAGAAGCATGTGAAGCAATCAACAAAGGTTGTAAAGATGATTTCACATCAAACGTTGTTGAATATCCTACAATCATTTTTACTTGTTGTATATCATGCGTTGATGTTGAACGTTGAAATGATGAAGTTCCGGTTTTATTAAATAAAATTTTTCCAAATACATTATTTGTTGTCAGATGGTTGGCATGAGTAATAATTCCGTTACCTGAAAACAATACACTATCAGAATTTAAGACTAATACATTTTCACTCATATTAGCAGACCCCTGTGCATTATCGAATCGCAAAACTCCATTACTCTGACTAAAATTTCCTTGCACAAAAACACTATCAGATAGTGATGTATTACCGGTGCTACCATGAAAATTAAAAGTGCCACCTGATTGCAAATACTTCCCACTTACTTGAAGTTTTGCAGCCGCATCCAGATATGTCAAATGCTGTATGCCGCCTGTTAGAATTAAGTTGTTTTGAATATTAAAATCAACATTACCTTGATTTACCGAATAATACAACTGACCACCGGTTTGTGTTAAATTTCCATTTACTGATACTGCAATATTGTGTGGCTTCGACCCTAACGAAGTTGATCCACCAATTGAATTAATACCTCCCTGAATTTCAAAATCACCGTTAATTACAATATTTTCGTCTCCACCGCCAACATTACTTGCAAAAATTGCACTGTTGTTTCCGCTTATTTTAAGATTACCATTTACGGTAAGATTTAGTTCCGGATTATTCAACCATGATGTATTACTAATTAAAATAAATTTATCACTTGAATTTTGAAAATGAATATTTACATCTGATCCTGTAGTTACAGAAATCACTTTCCCATCGGTTATATAACTATCAAAAACCTTGAATGTTCCACCTGAAAAATTAAGGCTGTCAATAAAAACGGAACATGCAGCATAATTGCCGGGAAATGGATGAAACACAACTTCAAAATTTGCATTCGTTTGACTGAGTATTCCGTTTGAGATAAAACTTACCGGGCCTCTATTCCATGAGACATTAAACATGCCTCCGTTTAAATTACAATTACCCTCAATTACAAATTTCACAGAGTCTGTTCCATAGGGATAAAATTGAGAAACCAATTGTGTTGATGACCCACTAACATTTACATTTCCTGCAATATGAGTATTTAGCTTTCCGCTTGTGAATGCCAATCCGACATTTCCACTGGAAACAGAAAAATCCTTCAAAACATTTATTTGTTGCAGCGCAGTATTTGTAAAATTATTACTGAAAACAAATAAACTGCTTGCAGTGTACGTAAAATCACCGTTAATATTAAAATTTGTCGAGCCATCAGAGCCTTGTAAATAGCAACTCTCTGTTCCGCTGATAAAAAAATTGTTGGTAGTAAAATCAAGATTTATTGCATTATAATCTGCCAGTCTAAACCAGTTTCCGGAAGTGAGATTACAATATGTATTTCCTGAAACCTGTATAACGCCATTACCATTAACGTATCTGAAAAAATCCACTCTCCCTTTCACAACATTCAGATCTCCTCCAATATTTACTGTTGCACCAAATGAGTGATAGCCGGTTGTACCTTCAACTGCACTAAAATCATGACCGAGATAAACATTACCTGTATTATTCCACACAAGAGTACCATAAGATCTAAACATAAGGGCGGTCATTGCATTACTTTTACTGCTATCAGTAAACGACAATGTATTTAATGTCAAATTTCTATTCGCTCCTTGTGCAAAAATCACAGCACCTGTTTTATATATGCTTACATGATTAAGATTTAAAAGTGTTGACATACCGGTACCATCATCCATCACAACCTGACCGTTCGTAACAGACAAATCACCCTTTATTTTTGATGGCGCAAACAGACCATCCTGTTGCCATACTGCATTGTAGTTTAAGATTAGGTTTCCTACTGTTGAACTGACACCGCTCATAAATGGTTCGGTTGCTGCACTCCAGTTATTTACTTCAATGGTAGCATTGTCGTCAATAATTTCTGTTCCATTAAAAATGGTCAGGGCTGCATTAGAATTATTGTTGTGTACATACCTTGCATTTGCCTCAATGGTGAGGTTACTATTAACAGTTACCGGTAAATTAGCAGTAAGCTTTGCTCCGGATTTTATGATTAACGAAGCTAAAGCAGGAGTCACAACATCAACATTGATCTGATGATAAATAATAACATTATCAGTACATAACGGTATTTTGCCCCCTTGCCATGTTGATGGATTGCTCCACGAACCATTTGCAGCAGAAGTTACAGTCTGACCTGTGCCGGCACTCGACAAAGTGCCATGATTAATACCTGCACCTGCTGCATCGCCTGAAATTGTGGCAGTGCCACCCCCAGGGGATTTACGCAGTATATTTCCGGAGGCATTACTTGCAGTTGCACGGGCATAAATATTTGAAATTATCAGCTCGTCAGCTTTTGGGATTCCACTGACAGAAATAGTTACTGTTATAGTTGTTAATGTCACTGAAATGGTTGCTGCGGAAATATTTCTTGACGCCAAAAAAGAAATATTTCCTGATCCGGGCTGAAACATAAATCCGGTAGGTGCGCTAAGGATTAATGTTTTATTGGATTGAATTGAAAAATCGCTATTGGCACCTTCAGTAATAACAATATCACCTATGGGTAGAAAAGCCCCTGGCGTGACATTAAGGCAATTTCCACTTGTTGCTGGCGAAACGGTTACTGCGGCATTAACATTGATGTTTATAAAAAGCAACATCATGATTAAATAACTAATTCGGAACATAACTGTAGTTTTATCCCGTTTTCTACGCTAAAATTTAGAAAATGTTCCGAAAAAACACTGTAAAAACTACTCTGAAAATCTCTGTATTAATGTAACTTTTCTCTTTTAAGCAAATAAGCTAACAAAACCTGATGATAACCATCATGGATATCGGCCTGAACAAAATCAATTTTATACTGTGCACATTTATGTACAAGCATGGATTTATATGCTTGCATAGCTTCTATATACTTTTCTCTCACCAGATTACTGTGCACCTTTATCTCTTCTCCGGTTTCAACATCAACAAAGCGGTATGGTCTGTTTTCAAACTGAAAATCAAGTTCATGCTTTTTATCAGTAACATGAAAAAGAATCACTTCATGTTTGTTGTGTTTTAAATGTTGAAGCGATTTAAACAAAGCTTCATTGCTATCCGTGTTTTCAAACATATCACTGAAAATAATGATCAGCGAGCGTTTGTGAATACTCTCTGCTAATTGATGTAATGCATCAGCAGTTGCAGTTTTTCGTTTCACGTCAGCTTTACTTTCTAATAACTTTTCGAGATGCGCAAAAACAAGTTTATGGTGTATAGTGCTTGATTTTACCTGAGTTTGTACATCAACCTGCTCCGAAAAGGTTGTTAAGCCTATGGCATCGCGTTGTTGCTTCATCATGTATAATATTGCAGCAGCGCAATACACAGAAAAGGTGATTTTATTTTGCAGTCCCTTTACTCCTTTCACTTCAGGATAGTGCATGGAGTCAGAGTTATCTATCACAATATGGCAGCGCAGATTGGTTTCCTCTTCAAAACGTTTGACAAAGAGTTTATCTGTTCTTCCAAAAAGTTTCCAGTCAATATGTCTTGTTGACTCACCTGTATTATAAAGTCTGTGCTCGGCAAACTCTACGCTAAATCCATGAAAAGGACTTTTATGCAAGCCGGTAATAAATCCCTCTACCACCTGCTTGGCAAGCAATTCCAGATGAGAAAGGGATTGAACTTCCTGATGATTAACCGGCAAAATACCTAATTTGAAAATTTACACTAACTGTGCATCCAGCTTTTTTGCAAGAATGTTTTTAGGAGCAGCACCAACCTGCTTATCTACAATCTGACCATTCTTAAAAATCAATAGTGTGGGGATATTTCTAACTCCAAATTGCATTGATACATTGGGGTTACTATCCACATCAATTTTACCGATTACTGCTTTTCCTTCGTACTCTTTTGCTAATTCTTCTACAATTGGCCCAACCATGCGGCAAGGTCCGCACCATTCAGCCCAAAAGTCAACCAATACAGGCTTGCTTGATTTCATTACAACTTCTTCAAAGTTGCTGTCTGTAATTTCTATTGCCATAATTATGCTATGTTTTTTATGTGATATTTCAGAACAATAATAGTGGTTTAAAGTTTTATGATTTTTAAAGAAATTGATTTTTTTTCATTTTTTTAGCCTCAAACCCTTTTTTCACCAAACAATGGATTACACCTGTCACTAAAGATGCTATTTAAAGAGTGTTACACGCTCAGAAATTGAATTCAATTGCTTGAATAACTCTTTATTGTATTCCAATCTTAGCTGATTAGACTCAACATCAATACTCAAATTCGGATCATTGTCGCGAATTCTGAATTTAACTGCCAGTTTACCTTTGCTGTTTTTAGAAATTTCTTTTATCTTCTTTATTTTCATTTCGTTGATTGAGTCTGAACGAAGCGCTATCATGATTCCTTTTGCCATTTTATTTGCCACTTCATCAAGAAAATAAACTGAATTTATTTTTAATTCAAATTCATTCTCATTATAGTATTTTGACTGTACCCTTGCTTTGATAAAAACAAAAGCATCATTATTTAGCAGGTGCTTGAACTTGGCATACTCTTCCGAGAATACAGCAAACTCAAAAGAAGCATTGTAATCTTCAATAATAAAACTCCCAAAAGGCTTTCCTGATTTACTGACTCTATGATTTGCATTGGTAATAATACCGGCAAAATTTACCTCCCTGTTATTAAGTAGCTTGAGATCGGCAAGTTGTTCGACAGAGATATTACAAAATGTTTTTATTTCTTCTTTATAATCGTCAAGTGGATGACCGGAAAGATAGATTCCGATTATTTCTTTTTCCTTTTTTAACTGTTCAAGGTTACTAAAAGGTTCTGCCGGAATAATCTTAGGCCTGGAGGCTTCAACACCACCTAAATCACCAAACAATGTGTGCTGTGTACTATTTTTTGATTCCTGATTGCCATTTCCAAAACGTATAATTTTTTCCAATTGTGTTTGATTATCCTTTGGATCAACAACAAAATACTGTGCTCTATGAAATGATTTGTCAAAATCCAATGCACCTGCCATAGCTAAGTTTTCAAAACATTTTTTGTTTGCTGCTCTCAAATTTACTCTGCTTACCAAATCAAAAATATCTTTAAAAGCACCCCCTTTTTTCCGTTCACTCAATAAGCTATCCGCAGCGGCTTCGCCAACACCTTTTATTGCAGCTAAGCCAAATCGTATTTCACCATTTTTATTTACACTAAACTGCATTTCACTCTCATTCACATCAGGACCTAATACAGGAATATTCATTCGCCTGGATTCGTCCATAAAGAATGTGATTTTATCAAGGTTATTCAGGTTGTTAGTGAGAACAGCAGCCATGTATTCACTCGGATAATTTGCTTTGAGGTAGGCTGTCTGAAAGGCAACAAATGCATAACAAGTAGAGTGCGATTTATTAAATGCATAACTGGCAAAAGATTCCCAGTCTGCCCATATTTTTTCGAGTACTTTTTCATCATGACCATTGCTTTTGGCTCCATCCATAAATTTACTCTTCATTTTATTGAGCACTTCAATTTGCTTTTTACCCATGGCTTTACGAAGTGTGTCTGCATCGCCTTTGGTAAAATTGGCTAACTTTTGTGAGAGCAACATCACCTGTTCCTGATAAACAGTAATGCCATAGGTTTCTTCCAGATGTTCTTTCATGTCCGGCAAATCATAACTTACGGCTTGTTTACCTTGTTTACGTAAAATAAAATCAGGAATATATTCCATAGGTCCCGGACGATAAAGTGCATTCATGGCAATGAGGTCTTCAAACTTATCGGGCTTGAGTTCTTTCAGGTACTTCTGCATGCCTGCACTTTCAAACTGAAAAGTGCCATTCGTTTCTCCACGTTGATATAGTTCAAGAGTACGAATGTCATCCAGCGGTATATCATCAAGATCAATTTTTACTCCATGATTTTTTTCTATCAGCCTGACTGCATCACGTAAAATTGTCAAGGTCTTAAGACCAAGAAAATCCATTTTTATAACACCGGCATCTTCAATAATTTTTCCTTCGAACTGTGTTATCAGCAAGTCCGTTTCTTTTGAGGTAGCTACAGGAATAATTTCTGTAAGGTCTGTTGGTGCAATGATAATTCCCGCTGCATGTATTCCGCTATTGCGCACACTGCCTTCAAGTACCATTGCTTCTTTCAACACAGATGATTGCAACGTTCCGTCTTCAAGAATTGCACGCAGCGATTTCACTCTTTCTATTTCATCAGCACTTAGATTTTCTTTTGTCTTCAAACTTTTTTCGCCATCAATTGGTGCGGTAAGCAAACGACCCAATGAAATGCCGGGACGCTCAGGCACAAGTTTGGCCAATGCATTAGAATCAGGCAAAGGTAAATCAAGCACACGTGCCACGTCCTTAATACTCATCTTCGCTGCCATTGTGCCATAAGTAATAATCTGTGCTACTTGATTTTTTCCATACTTGTCCACTACATAATCAATTACTTTCTGACGACCTTCATCATCAAAATCGGTATCAATATCAGGCATTGATTTACGGTCGGGATTGAGGAAACGCTCAAACAGTAAGTTGTATTTAATAGGATCAATGTTAGTAATACCAATACAATAGGCAACAGCAGAGCCTGCTGCACTTCCTCTACCGGGTCCAACCAACACACCAATATTTTTTCCGTGATTTATAAAATCTGCTACAATTAAAAAGTAGCCGGCAAAACCCATTGTTTTTACTGTAAACAATTCAAAGTTTAGGCGTTCTTCAATATCAGGGGTAATTTCGCTATAACGTTTTCGCGCGCCTTCCCATGTAATATGTTTCAGGTAATCATCCTGACTTTGGAAACCTTGTGGAATCTGATAGTGTGGCAGAAGGATATCCTGTTTGAGTTTCAATGGCTCAATCTTGTCAACAATTTCATTGGTGTTGTCAATAGCTTGCGGAACATCACTGAAGAGTGTTTCCATTTCCGATGTTTCTTTAAAATAAAATTCATCGTTATAAAAAGCAAATCTCTTATCACGCATTGACGCATCTTCATCGCCATCTTTAAACTTTTCTGTACTTTGTTTCTCACCGGTGTTGATACAAAGTAAAATATCGTGTGCATTATAGTCTTCACGATTTACGTAATGCGAATCGTTTGATGCAATAATTTTTACATTGTGTTTTAAAGCAAATTTTATGAGGACTTCATTAACTGTATTCTGCTCCGGAATATCATGACGTTGCAGTTCTACATAATAATCTTCACCAAATAAATCGAGCCACCATAAAAACTCTTTTTCTCCTTCGGTTTCTCCTTTACGTAAAATTGTTTTAGGCACGCTGGCACCCAGACAACATGTTGTGGCAATAAGTCCTTCGTGATATTTAAGTACAAGTTCTTTATCAATTCGCGGATATTTACCATACAAACCTTCCATATATCCCAACGAAGTCAACTTCACAAGATTTTTATAGCCGATAGTATTTTTTGCAAGAAACAATTGATGGTAACGTACATCTTTATCGTCTTTAGTAAAACTTCTCTTGTGACGGTTTTCAACGAGATAGAACTCACACCCAACAATGGGTTTTATTACATTGGGAGTTTCATTGGTATTGTATTTTGCTGCTTCGGCCACAAAATTGAAAACGCCAAACATGTTGCCATGATCGGTGATGGCAAGTGCAGGCATGTTATCTTTTACAGCCTTTTTATAAAGTGATTTGATTTCTGCTGCTCCATCGAGTAGTGAAAACTGTGTATGATTATGTAAATGAGAGAAACGAGGCATGAAAAAACTAAGTATGAATTTTAAATTCAATAACCGGTTTGGTTATTGTGGCTTGTAAAATTAGCAAAACAATTTAAAAATTCTTTACTTGTTGATAACAATAACCACCGTGACTTTTAGAGATGTGCAGGCCTAAAATGCAAAAAGCAACCGATGTTGGCACATACCGGTTGCTTTTATTTGTGGTTCACTTTTGTTTTAGACCATAAGCAATTAAAGTTTATTGTTATATCAAGTGCTTTTCAATAGCCGTGCCAATAATATTGTGCCGTAAGAAAAGTGTAAGAAGAAATGAAATTCAACTATACTGGTTTACCTTCTTTTACCAATTCAGAAAAAAACTTCCTGCTTTTTAAGTCGTAACAATTACCTTTTGTGAGTACATGAACAATCAGATTTTCAATACTGATAGGAACGCCATCTTGTAAATCGGCAATGTTGTTATGACGGATTTGATGACCGTCAAAAAGCATCACCAATCCCGAACCGATAATTTCAAGTAAATGACCTTCGGAGAGCAACACTCCTGTATCTTCACCGAGACCTATGCCAATGCAACTTGGATTGCTAGCAACAGCCTGAGCCAAACGACCAAAACGGCCACGCTTGTCAAAATGAGAATCTATGATAACATCACCCATCAATGCAAGCCCTGTTGTAATTTTCACCTCGCCTTTTATTAGAGCCCCGGAACTGCTTCCTTGATAAATCATAGTATTACTCATTGCCATTGCTCCGGCACTGGTACCTGCAATTACAAAATTTTCATTTTGATATCTATGGTGTAATATTTCAAGAATTTCTGTTCCACCGAAAATGGTGCTGAGGCGTAATTGATTTCCACCAGTCATCATTACACCATCGCATTTTTTTATACGCTCAATGTATTTGGGATTTGTAGCATCTTCCCTGTTGCGGATGTCTATCACATTGACATTTGTGCATCCTAATTTTCCGAATGCATCAACATAATTTTCACCAACTTCTACAGGAATACTGCTGGCACTGGTGATGACTTCTATTCTTGCATTTTTTCCACCCATTTCGTGGCAAATACGACTAAGAATTTGCAGTGCAAAAAAGTTTAAGTTATTTTTCTGTTCAAAGTTAGGTTCGGACTCTGTGCCTTTATCTTCATTGCCACCAATGGCAATAAGTTTTCCCTTTGGTTTATCCATTTATTGATTTGAGTTATCCCCCGCCCCAAAAAATCTTATTGAAATTAGATGGTCAAAAATACATATTTACCAATAAAAAGTAAAGTAGAGTTATTCTTAAAAAATTAACTTTTTAACAATTTTATTCGAAAAAAAGTATGCCGGCATATTTCAAACAATAGGGCTACTCATAGTAAACAACTCCTGTAATTTTAGCTAACTCTATTCGCGCCAAACAAAGTTGATATTCGAGATTCAACTTAGATAGCTCTGCACGCTGTCTATTGGCTAAGGCATTCAAAACATCTGTGTAGGTTGACAATCCATTCCTATATCGCGATTGAGCCAATTCAACTGCTGCACGCGATTGAACAACCTGCTGAGATGAATTTACAATCTGTGCATCAAGTGTTGAAATATCACTCAAAGCATTGCTTAAATCTCTCTTAAAAGTATTCTTTACATTCTCCTGCGACTGTTCCAATTGTTTTAAATATAGTTTTGAGAGACTTATGCTGTTGCGGGCTTTCTTACCATAAAATATTGGTGCAGTAATGCTTAGTCCTGCTTGTGTGCCAAAAATCATTTTTTCAATGTCCGGTTGATAACCGTTTCTATAACCCATGGCTGCATTAACACTAACAACAGGAAAAAGGTTTGACCGGTTCATTTTAATATCAAACTGTTGTGCTTTAAGTTTACTGCCAATTATTTTGTATTCAAAATTCGATTCAATTTGACTGGTAGTATCTGTATCACTATACCATTGTGGAAAATCAAATTTCTCCGGCAAAATGATCGTTGTTTCATTAGTTGTGTATTGCAAAAGCGCAATTTGTTTTGCCAACAAATTCTGAAGTGACAACTTTCTGTTTTTTTCTTCGCTAATGGCACTACCGGTGGTTATTGAGTCGAGAATTAAGGCATCCCCATTTCTTAATCTACTGGCAATAACATTCTGATATGATTGCATAGCAAGCAACACAGTATCTTCAACTGCAACCGCCTTTGTAAGATAAGTCATACTGTAATAAACCGAAGAAACTTGTGCAGCAAGTTGCGACTTGCTAAGTTCTATATTCAATTTACTCTGCTCCAATTCCACATTTGATTTTTTTACATAAAACCAGGCTCGTCCAAAATCAATCACCGGATAAGTAAATCCTGCTGTTGCTGTATAATTATTGTATGGCTGAAACTGCATAGCTTCGGTAACACCCGGAGCAACTGGAAAAGAAACACTACTTACAGGATCAATGTAATTATACCCTGCATTGAGCAAAACATTTGGGTAATATGCCGACTTGGCAATTTTTAATTTTTCTTTACCTGACTGAAAACTCAACTCTGTTTCCTTCAACTTAGGGAAATATGAAATTGATTTTTGAATCAATGTTTTTAAATCGCTGTTAATGCTTAGCTGAGCTCTCACAATTGTTGGCATTAAACCAACCAGAACTATCAAAATTGTTTTCCTATTCAACATTTTATTAATTTTAATGAGCCTCTTCAGCAACTTTTGCCAATG
>Ga0138256_10002882_pt1 | contig 18358 bp, 12 predicted proteins | sample KNB2016incub_MG_FD_105486 | JGI IMG/M metagenome (GOLD analysis project Ga0138256, IMG submission 105486) | Active sludge microbial communities from wastewater in Klosterneuburg, Austria - KNB2014incub_MG | ecosystem: Engineered > WWTP > Activated sludge > Unclassified | place: Austria... | reverse complement strand
TTTTTTTAGTTATTTTATACTGCTAAAAGTTTAATCCATTGAAACTTATGGTGTAAATTCGTGGCTTCTATGAAGAAGATTGAACTGGAAATAGTGGCTTTATCGCATAGCATTACGCAGACTCATTCCTACGCTGTTGTACTGGGCGAAGTAAACGGACTGAGAAGATTACCGATTGTAATCGGTGGTTTCGAAGCGCAGGCAATTGCTGTTGCACTAGAAAAAATGCAGCCAAGCCGTCCATTGACCCATGACCTGATGAAAAATTTCATGAATGCATTTGCCATTGATTTACATGAAATAAATATCTGTGATTTGCAAGAAGGCATTTTTTACTCCAAATTGGTTTGCTCTACAGAAAATGATACAGTGGAGATTGATTCCAGAACTTCTGATGCCATTGCTTTAGCTGTACGTTTCGGCTGCCCTATTTATACCTACGAGAATATTTTAGAAAGTGCAGGCATTTTAATGGAAGACACCGAAACAAAAGGCAAGAAGAAAAAGACTAAGAAAGAAGTATTAATAGAAGATGACAGACCGACCGGCAACGAGGACCTTAAAACTATGACCATAGAAGAATTAAACAATATTCTGAATGAGGTGCTGGATACTGAAGATTATATCCGTGCCATTGCCATCCGGGACGAAATAAACAGCAGGAACAAGAAAAAATAGTTCCGCATTTTCAGTTTACCGACAGCCTTTACCAATGATTCTCTTTCCAAATTGTAAAATAAATCTTGGTCTGCATATACTTCGCAAAAGAAGTGATGGCTATCATGATATCGAAACATTCTTTTACCCTTTTACTTTAACCGATGCATTAGAAATTATTCCGGGAAACAAGGAAGGCGACTCATCTATTCACCTCACAACAAGTGGTATTTCTGTTCAAGGAAATATCGAATCTAACTTGTGTGTAAAAGCTTATAACTTATTAAAGAAAGACTATCCACAATTTCCACCAATATCAATTCATTTGCATAAAGTAATTCCATCTGGTGCAGGACTCGGCGGAGGCAGTGCAGATGCGGCGTTTACAATAAAAGCTCTGAATGAAATCGGACAACTAAATCTATCGAAAGAAAAGATGGCGGCTTATGCATTACAATTAGGAAGTGATTGTCCATTCTTTCTTATAAACAAACCATGCTATGCTACTGGTCAAGGTGAAAAATTAGAAGAGAATCCAGTTAATCTTTCTGATTATAATATCATGATAGTTAATCCCGGAATTCATATAGATACAGGTAAAGCTTTTTCAAACATTACTCCTGCCATTCCTTCAACATCATTAAAGGAAATAATCAATCAACCAATTGCGAGTTGGAAAAATCAGTTGACAAATGATTTTGAGAAAGTAGTATTAGCGGAACACAAAGAAATTGCTGATATAAAAACAGCACTATATAATCTTGGAGCCATCTATGCATCCATGAGTGGAAGCGGCAGTACGGTTTATGGCATTTTTGAAAAGGATAAAATAATTGCTCACTCCTTCCCTGCTCATTATTTTATTAAAAGATCAGTCGGCTAAAAGCAACAATTCATCGAGGTCGAGTCGTTCAGTTACCATTTGCAAATTCCCATTTGCATCCACTGGCCATTGGTCTTTTGGTTTATCCCAATACAACTCTACTCCATTTTTATCCGGATCATCCAAATATATTGCTTCGGAAACTCCATGATCGGCTGCGCCTGTTAGCGGATAATCAGCTTCCATTAATCGTTTAAGAATTATGGCAAGATCTTTCCGTGTTGGATATAAAATAGCCGTGTGAAATAAACCCGGTGATTTTACAGGTGGAGGCTCTGCATTCTTGCTATGCCAAGTATTTAATCCAATATGATGATGATAACCGCCTGCGGAAATAAATGCAGCACTATCACCAAAATATTGCTGTACTTCAAATCCAAGCAAATCCCGATAAAAGGCTAACGACCTTTCAAGATCACTTACTTTTAAATGCACATGACCAATCCTTGTTTCAACAGGCACTGTATATGACATTGTAATAATTTTGACAACAATTTACTTCATTTCAATTATTCTCCTATCAACCTTACAATAAATAAACGTCTCAATATTTTTTTGTACCTTGCACCCATCAAACAACAATCAAAAATATCATTCCTCCGGCAGAATCTTGATCTGCTTAACCATCGATGATTATCTATTGTTGCCCGGTAAACTAATTACCGGTTACTTTCTAATTTATTTATCTCACTCACTTATTTTTTATGCAAACAACAATTGATATGACATCAACTACTCAATATTTTAATGACCTTGAAGAAAAATACGGGGCGCACAATTATCATCCGCTGCCAGTGGTATTAAAAAAAGGTAAAGGGGTTCATGTGTGGGATGTGGACGGCAAACAGTATTTTGATTTTTTAAGCGGCTACTCTGCACTAAACCAAGGTCATTGTCACCCAAAACTAGTGGAAGCTTTAATTGAACAAGCACAAAAGTTAACATTAACCAGCCGTGCATTTCAAAGTGACCAGCTAGGCGAATATGCAAAATACATCACAGAATATTTTGGTTACGACAAGGTGTTGCCGATGAATACGGGAGCCGAAGCAGTGGAAACAGCCATCAAACTATGCCGCAAATGGGCTTACGAAGTAAAAGGCATTGAAGAAAACAAAGCTGTTATTATTGTATGCGACGGTAATTTTCATGGACGAACCACAACCATCATTTCTTTTAGCAGCGATCCGGATGCAAAGAGAAACTTTGGTGCTTATACTCCAGGTTTCATTTCAATTCCATACAATGATACCAATGCATTGGCTGAAGCTTTAGCAGATAAAAATGTCGCTGGCTTTTTAGTAGAACCAATACAAGGTGAAGCCGGAGTATTGATACCAGATGAAGGTTATTTAGCTAAAGCAAAACAACTTTGCGAAGAAGCCAATGTGTTATTTATGGGTGATGAAATACAAACTGGCTTGGCAAGAACTGGTAAGATGTTAGCTTGTGATCATGAGAATGTTCGACCGGATATTTTGATACTTGGTAAAGCATTAAGCGGTGGTATGCTACCTGTAAGTGCTGTGCTTGCTGATGATGAGATAATGCTGACCATAAAACCGGGAGAACATGGTTCTACTTATGGTGGAAATCCATTGGCCTGTAAAGTTGCCATGGTAGCATTGCAAATTCTGAAAGATGAGAACATGGCTGAAAACGCATCAGCACTTGGTGAACTATTAAGAGCTGAACTGGCAGCACTACAATCAAAACATATTTCTATAATTAGAGGCAAAGGTTTACTGAATGCTATTATTATTAAACATGCTAATCCTAATGCTGCATGGGACTTGTGTATGCAAATGAAAGAAAATGGATTGCTTGCTAAGCCTACACATGGCGACAGGATTCGTTTTGCACCTCCGCTTGTTATTAGTAAAAAACAGATAGTTGAGTGTGTGGAGATAATCGGTGAAAGTCTTTCAATATTAGATTAATAATAAAAACTAATTAAGATCAACCGTTACCCTGACAAGTAGCGATTTTTTCATTTATACATTTAAGTATCTTCAATTCATGGATACTCATCTTCACCACGACAGAAACCCACATCAGGAGCAGCATTTAAAAAGTAGTGATGCCTTACGAGATATTGTAATTGGAATGAGTGATGGACTTACTGTCCCGTTTGCTTTAGCCGCCGGATTAAGCGGTGCCGTTAATTCCACAGATATTATTGTAATTGCTGGTATTGCAGAAGTTGCAGCCGGATCTATTGCAATGGGATTAGGTGGTTATCTGTCTGGTAAAACAGAACAAGATCATTATTATAGTGAAGAAAAAAGAGAATATTATGAAATTGAAAACCTAAGAGAAAGGGAAATTGAAGAAACAAAAGAATTCTTTGCTGGTATTGGGTTAAGCCCGGAGTTACAGGAAAAAGCCACTCAAGAAATTTCGCAAGATAAAAAGCAATGGGTTGATTTTATGATGAAATATGAATTAGGATTAGATAAACCTGATCCGAAAAGAGCCACAAAGTCTGCATTAAATATTGGGATCTCGTATATCGTTGGTGGCATTGTTCCATTAAGTCCTTATTTTTTTATTGATACACCAATTGAGGCACTAAAAATATCAGTAGTTGTTACATTGTTCTGCTTATTTATATTCGGATTTTTCAAAAGCAAAATTACTGGTGTTAATGTATGGTGGGGAGCTTTGAAAGTAATGCTGATTGGTGCAGTTGCAGCTGGTGCAGCATTTGGTATAGCTAAACTGTTTGAAGGATAAAAAAAATCCGCCCCGCATTTAGCGAAACGGATTTATATATCTTGGTTTTCCTATTTACAAAATAAACTGACTAACTACAATTTGATTCTATTGAACCAAAAATGCTTTAGTCATTTTCACAGCTTCGTCTGCAAGAATCAATGTATAAACACCAGGTGCAGAACCAGACGGCAACTGAACAGAACGAATAGCAAATCCACCTAAATGCTCAATTGTTTGTGTTAATACTTGCTGACCTACTGCATTAAATACCTGAATTTTATATTTGCCTGCATTCAATTCCGGTATTTGCATTACAAACTGTCCGTCTCTAACCGGATTCGGATAAAGATTAATATCAGTTGTATTTGATTGACGGGTATCTACTTTCACAATAATGCTATAGAACTTCTTCCCGTCAAGTTCTGTTGCACTGATCCGGTAATAACTAACACCCGAAATTGGAGAAGCATCAATTTGTGAATAGATAGCTTTGCCACCATCATTTCGCATTGCATTTTGTGTATTGATAGCAGTAAATTGCTGACCATTCGCAGATCGTTCTACTTTGTAGTCAGTAATATTTAACTCCGTAAGATTACTCCATGCAATTCTAATAGCAGATCCAGATTTTGCAGCACTTACATCAACAAATTTTACAGGCAACGAAACATTATTCTGGCCACCTACTCCAAATTGTGAAAACCCTAAAATGCTTGTTCTTTCTAATACTGCCAAACTATTACTTCCGGTTGTTGTAGTATGGTTTCCGTTCAATACCCAAGGCGAAGCACTATTATCCCTTTTCACTAAATGAAGTTTTGTATAATCAATTATATCAACAAATCCTTTAGCTGTAAATGTACCTTTGTATTCATTGGGACTAGGGAACTCGGCGTTAACTTCCCAGTAGCCGTAACCGGAAGTCTTTTGAATATTATCGCCAGATTCTGATAAAGGTAAACCATTGGCTCCTCCACTACCATTAATAAACTTGCTAGAAAGTGTATTAAGAGCTGAACTGCCACCTGCTAGACCTACTGTGAAATCAATTTGAGCAAGCTGAAGGTTTGCTGTGTTCCCTATTGGAAATGCATAATAAGTATCTTCTTGAACACCTCTTTTGAAAGAACCTGTTCCGTTTGTAACTACATATGAATTATCTGAATAAGACTTTAAGGCAGTAGATTCGAAATTTACCAACGAAAGATCGTAGTCTCCAAGAAAAACCTTACCGCCATTTAGTGCTAACGAATTAGCAATTGATAAATTGGAAGAAAGAGTTACATCGCCTGTAATAATTGCTTCGTCAATACTACTTCCAGCAGAAGGAAAAACAGTTGTTGGATTTGCCACAATTGAAATATCATCTAATGCAAATTCGTCTTGACTACCACTACCACCTATATTAACGCCTGACCAACGTATGTAAATAAAATCGCCATCGGCTACTGATAACCCAGTTAAAGAAAGTGAACGTAAATTACCTTTCCATGCCGGCGAACCATCTGCAGCTAATGCAGAAGTGTAATCCATTGCGGCAACCGGTGTATAAGAAGTATTATCAGTTGAATAAGAAAAATTAAATGAATTGTCTCTTGCTTCATTATTCAATACAAATATTTTGTACAAAACTCCTAACGTAGTAATAGCTCCACCTGTTTTATTCTGCATTCTTAATGTTATTGTGCCTGGATTCCAGTCAGCACCAGTAGGTTGAACACCCATTGCATTATTTCCTATACCCACCGTAAATGCATAAAAACCTCCGGAAGAAACTCCACCAGCTGACGTACCTTTTGCAAAATCACCTGCAATATATGAACTGCCAAATGTTGAAGCACCATCACTCATTCCTGTAGTTGCCCAAGCATTTGAGTTTAGTTGCCCAGCAGCAGGTGATGTTGTGAAGCCAGTACCAGCATATTGCCCATTATTTACATCAGCAACTGTATTATCAAAATCAATTACATAATTAGTGTTTGCCGCAGTTAATTGCAACCCAGGCGGTGGTGGTGCAGTTGTCATAAAGCTAGTAGTTGCCGCAGGATTTAAATAAAATCTTCCTACCAAACAATTGTATTCATATACACCCAGATAATAAGTAGTAGAAGCAGCAAGACCTGTTACAGTGAATGGACCAGTACCTGTTCCGTTATAAACAACTTGCTCACCGCTGACATAAAGAAGATCTGCAGTTGGATCATCACCATCTGTCATATTTGTAAAACTATTAGCTGTATTTACTTTTACTACACGGCCAACACCGCCAGTACCTGCTGTTACATTTACATCTGCCGAAGTAGATGCAGGTGTAATTGTGCCAAAACCTGCCTGAACAGATGGAACACCAACACAAGCTGCATCGGTTGCAAAGCTAGTTGTAGCTGCCGGATTCAAATAAAATCTGCCCGAAGCACAGTTATATTCATATACACCTAAATAATAAGTCGTAGAAGCCGTTAAACCAGTTACAGTAAAAGGACCAGTACCTGTTCCGTTATAAACAACTTGCTCACCACTAACATAAAGAAGGTCAGCAGTAGGGTCAGTACCGTCTGTTAAATCTGTAAAAGTATTTGTAGTATTTATTTTTACTACTCTACCTGTACCGCCTGTTCCGGCTGTAACATTAATATCGGCTGTAACTGATGTTGGAGTGATAGAACCAAACCCTGCTTGACCTGTAGGAATGCCGGAACAAGCCGATGGCGCAGTAGTTCCTCCAATAGCTAAATCATTTCCGCTTATTCGGCCAAGCGCAAATGTTCCAGCTGGAGCACTAGCTCCCCATCCATATAACCTAATTGTAATGACAGTTCCATTAGGGACATTTTGCAAAGCAGATATTCCACTTAAATTAATTTGTGCTTGTGCATCTCCATTACTTGTTGTTAATGTATAAGATATACTTGATCCAATATTTATACCGGCTGTTGAAAATCCGTCCAAACTATATTGCCATTGGAATGCATTGGGGCCAGTACTAGATCTACGAAAAGCTGCATCTAGTGTTGATAGAGAAACTGTAAAGCCTGTATTTACGGTAACTGTAAATTGAAAATAGTCATTATTGGTTATTGCAACCGCCAATGAAGCATTATCCCAGCTATTAGCACTAAAAGCATTTGCTAGTGCTGTTGCGACAACGCCTGACCCTCTTGTTACCGAAGAAGAAGCAAGGTTTGCGTTTGTTGTTGTTGATGCTAATGATGTTTCATTTCCCGCTGCTCCATTAAAATCCCAAGCTAAAATTTGAGAGGAAGCAAAATGTCCAATCATTATAGCCACTAATAGCATGTAAATCTTCTTCATAATAAATATTTAGATAAATAAATTAATTTTTCACGGCTTAAGAATTTCCTAAGCGGACATTCAGAGGAATTGGATGGGAAGTGCAATATCAGATGGCAAAACTGCTATCTACAACTTTTTGATGAAAAAAGATGTAGAACTGCTGATTGGAAACAAAACATTTATAGGTGTTTTTTTTCGCTGTTACGCACAGTTATGCATTGCATTAAAGCACAGAAATATTCCAATGGGTAACAGATGGAGTAAATTTTAAAGGAAGGTAGGTCGCTAAAATACTAATCATTGAGTAAATGATATGCACATTTAAACAAATTGTGGATAACTTATTTATTAAACCTCCATAATAAATGAGCTATAGGGCTATTTATTTTTTGTCTTGATCTACGGACATCCTAATACTTGGAAAAAATGTAGCTATCAACATTATTAGAGAAGCAGCTACAACTAAGTATAAGCCTGTTTTTTTCTCTGGGCATTCGCCACCCTGACAGGCAGCTATTACGAAGAAATTGCGGATAGCCCATGCTATATTCAATGCAGCTACCAAAAGATTTGATCGCTTTGCCCATATTTTAGGTATAAAATTAAACAGCAGGAAAAAGAATGCACATAGAAAATGAAAATAGCCGGGTTTGCCAAAATTTGTTCCAGTTGCATCTATTCCACTTATGGTCAGATTTCTGGAACCAATAAATACCCAAGGCGTAAAACAAGAGGCAATTAATAAAACTCCAGCCGCAAAACCGATCCATTTCATGTAACGCATAATACTATTGATGTTGGTGGCGCAAGTTACTGAAAAGGCATTATCTTATTTGGCATTAGGTAAGCTATACTTCGATAATCTGTTTTACATTTTCAGTTGCCATACAATTTGAATAAATAAGATCAGCCAGTTTTTGTGGCGTTATCCATTTACTAAAATTGGCATCGGGCATAGATTTTCTATTTTGTGGCGTATCAATCGTAGAAGGAATTACAACACAAACAATCACATCGGTTCCATTTGCTTCCTCATTCATCAGCTCTGCCAACCGGAAAATAAGTGACTTGCTTAATCCATACGCTACCATGCCTTTACTGCTTTGCATATCTTTTCCGGGTTGAGAACCAATTAAAAACAAACGACCACTACCCTGTTTCATCATTTGCATAAAAACAGGCCGTGCAATATTATAAGCTGTTTCAAAATTGAGTTTATACTGTTTGGCAATATCAGTTGTTTTTGTTTCCGCTATTGAACCCATTGCAAAGCCACCTACGGTCAATACAGCAGCATTAATTTTTCCTTGTTGCTGTATAACAGTTTGTATAGTTTGTAATGAAGCTTCTTCGTTCATCAGGTCAGCTATTACTTTTTCGAATGAGTTGTTGGTAATATCCAAATGAACATCGTCGCCGGGAATTACAGTACCTGTAACCTGCCATTTTTCTTCCAAAAATTTTTGAACAACTGCACGGCCAAGATTGCCGGATGCGCCGGTAACGATAACTGATTGCATAACGTTTTATTTTAACTGAATTACAAAAGTAACAGTTAACGCAAGAAACGAAAGACTGCAAAATGAACAGGAGAAATGAAATATTATTTAATTAGCTACCCAATCCTTGTATGAAGAGTTTTCTACTGCAATACCGGTTTCATTTTTCAGTGAGTGATTAATGGTTAATCTCTTTTTTGGATAGGTAGCAGTTGCGTTATCAATAAATACAATATTGCCTGAATGATACACAACATCAGCAATGCTAATTGATGAAACGAAGGATTTATATTTTATAGGCATTATTACATACATGGGCGGTTCTAATGCCCGGGATTTAGTATTGGTAATTTTAAATATGAGTATGCTTTCCCAGGCAAAATATTGGTTACTGTAATAATATGAATTAGGTTTTGGAGATTCTACTTCTCCACTTAACACTTCTTTACCCTCTCCTTCTATCATATATTTTCCGCAATCAATATCCGCAGCGGTAAGTGTTAAAAAAATTATTGCCGAGGTTTCAGGACTAAACCAATCTTTCTTTTCAGTATTTTTAATTGGTATACAGATTTTCATTTCAATTTTAAAATTACTGGAAGTAGTTAGGGCATCCAATTTATCCATAGTAAACTGAACAGATAAAGAAGGTGATTGTGCAAATACTGCTGAACAAAAAATAAAACTTAATATACTTGTTAAAATCTTCATCATTAATTTATTGATATAAAATTAAACGATTTAGTTGCAGATAACATACCCAATAAACGGTATTTACATCACTCAGTATTTTTTTTCTTCTTCTTGTAATAGAAATACAGCGGAATGCCTAAAGCAGCTATCAATAACCCAAGAAGCGAATTAACTACAGGCTGTGTGCCAGCCAAATAATTTGAAACATCATTATAAATTGTTGCCACCAGAAAAAAAGTAGTAAATGCGATGTATAATAGCGTTACAAATGGATGCTTCCATATTTTATAAGGTCTTTCAGTGGTAGCCATTTTTTTTCTCAGTATAAAAACTCCAACTGCACCCAATCCATAAAATATCCAAGTCATAAACACCATAATATCTGCCAACATATCAAATGATCCGGTGATAATAAACATACAAATCCAAACACCATGTAAAAGGAGTGCATTACCGGGAGTTTGAAATCGTTTGTGCTCCTTTCCTGTCCATGGTAAAAAGGCTTTATCTTTTCCCATTGCATAAGTAACTCTTGCAGTCGCCAATGTATTGCCATTAATAGCTCCCAACGTACAGATTACAATCAATGCAGCAATAACAGCACCAGCCATACTACCCATTGCAATTGTCATTGCATCGGCTGCAACTAAAGACGATGTTGCTATACTTTCTACTGGCATTACATAGAGGTAAGCCTGGTTCACCAACACATAAATAACGATGCATGTTAACACACCTGTAAAAAGGCTTTTGGGAATATTTTTTTGAGGATTTTTTATTTCGCCTGCAACAAACGTAATATTGACCCAACCATCATATGCAAAAAAAGCACCTGAAAGAGCAGCCATAATACCTGCCAGCAAAGCTCCGTTTTGTTTTGGAGCTTCGGCGGCAAAGAAATTATTTATATCCCCAGCCCCAGAAAAGAAAATTCCAAATACCAACAGTACGAGAGCTGCCACTTTTATAAATGTCGAAATAACCTGAAAAACACTTCCTGCTTTGGTGCTTAGGTAATTAATGGTAGTGAATAATATTACCAAAAGAATAGCCAACGATTTTACCCCTATATTCTCAAGCGGAAATAAATCTCCAATAAAAGGGATATGCCAGATAATGGAATGTTCTGTTACTGCATCTAATCTTGGTAAATGCAAAAAATAATCAGCATACTGTGCACAAACGAATGATATGGCAGCAATACCTGTTGTATTAATAACCGAAAAAGCAGCCCAACCATATAGATAACCTACAAAGTCGCCAAACATTTTTTTGAAATAAACATATAGCCCACCTGTTTCCGGAATCATGGCACCAAGCTCTGCATAGATCAATGCGCCGAATAAAGAAAAGATTCCTGCAATGATCCAGATAACCGTTAACCAGATTGGCGAACCTAACTGAGCAGCCATGCTGGCTGGTTTCATAAAAACGCCGGAGCCAATTACACTTCCTATTATAATAGCAGTAGCAGACCAGAATCCGATTTTTTTGGCGAGGGAGGATGAGGTGGTTGACATATAGAACAGAAAGATAAAGAAAATGCCCCGTCTTTCGACGAGGCATTAGAATAACATACAGGATTACCTGCTATTTATATAATTCTTCTTTTGTAGCTTTTACCCTTTCATCGTCTAGATATTCATCAAAAGTCATTAACCTGTCGATGATGCCATTTGGTGTTAATTCGATTACACGATTAGCAACAGTCTGCATAAAAGTATGGTCATGGCTTGTTAATAGAATGATGCCTTTGTAGTCTGTACACTGTTCGTTAAATGCCTGAATACTTTCAAGATCAAGGTGATTTGTTGGCTGGTCTAACAAAATAACATTCGGACTTTGCAACATCATACGACTAAGCATACAACGAACTTTTTCGCCTCCACTCAGCACATCTGTTTTTTTCATTACATCATCACCACTAAATAACATTTTACCAAGAAACCCTCTAAGGAATGGTTCATCCACATCTGTAACATGCGATGGCACATATTGACGTAGCCAATCCATCAAGTTATCTTTACCATCGAAGAATTCATTGTTCTCTTGAGGTAAATAGGCATGCGTTACTGTTGTTCCCCATTCGTACGAACCGCTATCCGCAACTTCTTCGGCAGTTATAATATTAAAGAAAGCTGTAATAGCTAAAGGATCACGGCTTAATAAAGCAATCTTATCGCCTTTGTTAACAGTGAAAGTTACATTACTGAACAACACCCTTCCATCAACAGATTTTTTTAATTTCTCTACATTCAGAATCTGATTACCAACTTCTCTTAATTGCTGAAAAATGATTCCTGGATATTTTCTGTAACTCGGTTCAATTTCTTCAATTGACAATTTCTCCAATGCCTTTTTCCGTGAAGTAGCTTGTTTACTTTTACTTGCATTGGCACTGAAACGGGCAATAAAGTCGATCAACGCCTGACGTTTATCTTCAGTCTTCTTGTTTTTATCATTAACCTGGCGAGCCATTAATTGAGAAGACTCGTACCAGAATGAATAGTTACCGGTAAAGATTTTTATTTTTTGACGGTCAACATCTGTTACATGAGTACATACTGCATCTAAAAAGTGACGGTCATGACTTACAACTAACACCACATTTTCATATTCTGCGAGGAAGTTTTCTAACCATCCGATAGTTTCAATGTCAAGACCGTTGGTAGGCTCATCCAATAATAAAATATCAGGATTACCAAAGATGGCCTGTGCCAGCAATACTCTTACTTTCAGATTAGAAGGAATATCTTTCATTAATGATTGATGATACTCTTCTGTTACACCAAGCTGTCCTAATAAAGTGGCGGCATCACTTTCTGCAGTGTATCCGCCTATTTCGCCAAAATCGGCTTCTAGTTCACCGGCTCTCATTCCATCCGCTTCAGTAAAATCTGCCAACGCATAAATCGTTTCTCTTTCTTTTGCGATAGCCCATAATTTACTATGGCCCATCATTACCGTATTCAATACCAACTCTTCGTCGAACTGAAACTGGTTTTGTTTTAAAACCGCAAGCCTCTCACCCGGTGTAATTTCAACTGATCCTTTATTAGGTTCAATCTCCCCACTTAGTATTTTCAGGAATGTACTTTTTCCAGCTCCATTGGCACCAATAACGCCATAACAATTGCCTTTGGTAAAATTCAGGTTTACCTCTTCAAATAAAACCCTTTTACCGTAAGCCAACTTTAGATCTTTTACACTTATCATTTCATCTTTTTTTGAGGCGGCAAAGGTACGCAAATTCAATTTCTCCAGAACATGAAAAGAAAACAGTAATTACAGATGAATAAAAAACAAAATCCCGTCTCGTATAAAACGAGACGGGATTTTTTATCAATTGTTTATCAGTTATTATTGATTAACAATGATGCTTACACCTTTGCTATCTACTTTATCAAGATCTGCACTGTACACAAATACCTGGTAAACACCTCTGGGAACCCCTGCTATGTCAAGCGAAACAACGCTGCCGTAGGTAAGACCGCTAAATTGCTCTGCATGAACCTGCTGTCCAAGTGAGTTATAAATTCTAACTCCAAGTGTGTTATACAAATCGCTGTTCAACCGAATACTAAAACGTCCGTCATTCGGAGTAGGATACAATTTGAATGCCTGGAACTCGTACAATCTACGATGACGATCAGCACATTCATTTACCTGAATAATTGATGTTTTGGTAGTAACGCAGCCTGCATTGGTTAACACATAGTTAATAGTTTTAGTTCCCAAACCAGCTGCACTTGGTGTGAAGTTGTTACCCGTAACTCCAGGGCCGTTCCAAACACCACCTGCTAATGAAGCTGTAAGACTGTATGCCGGATCAGAAAGACAAAGCGTAGTTGGCAAATTGGTAATTGATGCTACCGGATATGCATTTACAGTAATTGTTGCAGGATTTGAATTAGAAGATCCGCAACCAGCTGTAACTATAACACGGAACTGATAACCATTTTGTCCTATTACACTGCTTTGACTAAATGTGCTTGATGTAGCACCTGAAATATCAACCCAAGCCGAAGCTGGAGTTTGTCTGAACTGCCACTGATAAGTAAGAGCACCTACTCCCGTAGTAGCACCAACAGTAAATGTAGAATTAGCTCCTTCACAAATAGTAAGGTTGGAAGGATGGCTTGTAATAACAGGGAATGTATTTACTGTAAGTGTTGCCGCAGTAGTTATACCTGGAGTACAAGGTGGGCTTGTAATATTATTTCGGTATCTATAATTATTAAATGTAGGAGGAACATTGGTTAACGTCAACGTTGGTGTGGTAGCACCTGCATAATTAGCGTTGTTAACAACGTTGGCCCATGTGCCACCACCATTTGTACTTACTTCCCATTGATCCATCAACCCACTGCCACTTGCAAATGAAGTAAAGCTGGTTCCTGTTCCTTCACAAATTGTTTGATTGGAAGGGTTTCCAGTAACTGTTACAGATGAGTTTACAGTTAACAATGCAGGGTTTGAAGTTGCAGGCGGTGTACAAGTGCCTGAAACAACGCAGCGATAATAATTACCATTCAATCCGGTTGTTGTAGGATTTATTATAAGTGTTGCTGTCCCTACGTTTGAATAAGGAGCCACATTGGATAAATTGCTATATGTTCCACCCATACCTGTTGTACTTATCTGCCATTGATAAGTAATACTGGTACCAGTTGCTGTTGCAGTAAATGTTGCGGAGCTTCCAGAACAAACAGCAATATTTGATGGCTGTCCTGCAATGTTGGGCAATGTGTTTACTGTTAAAGTAGCAGGATTAGTATTAGTAGTACCACATTGACCCGTGAATACACAACGGTATTGATTATTATTTAAACTGAAGGTAACGCCTGTAATAGTATATGAAGTTGCCATGGCACCAACAATTGGATTCCAAGTTAATCCACCATTTGTACTTACTTGCCATTGATAACCGGTTATACCAGTACCAGCAGCATTAAAAGTTACATTATTATCAACACATATTGCCTGACTGGAAGGATGCGTTGTAACAGCAGGTCCGGCGCCAGGGTTAATTGTGAATGTAATATCTCTTGTTTGAACAGGATTACCACCGCCAACTCCGGTTCCTGTAACAGTAACAACATAATTGCCAGGACTTAAAGTAGCCATACCAGTTAAAGAAACTGTTGATGAAGGAGAACCAGTAGTTAAAATAGGATTACTAAATGATACAGTAGGTCCTGCTGGAGTAACTGTACCCGTTAAGTTAATACTTCCAGTGAAAGTACCTTGATAGGTAGCTGTAAGGTTGCCTGAAGTCATAACGTTTGGAACAGGGCAACTTGCGGTTACGGCAGCAGGGCTGTTAAATGAAAAACCATTTGACGCTGCTGTTATGCTAAAATCAGCATTAGAAATATCAAAGAAAATATTTCCAATCGCTTCTATTTTAATTTTTGCTGTTGTAGTTACAACAGCAGGTATAGTTAAAGCTTCCGTACCGTCGTTTGGAGTGCTTGCTGATATTACAGTTGGATAAGTTAATCCGCCATCTGTAGATAAAGTAATTCTTACATTAGCAACATTGAAAGGTGCTGCTGTAGTCCCGGCATTATTCCATGTAATTGTTTGAGAAGTACCGCCGGGATAGCTTTCACCGCCATTAGGAGCAGTAACAGAAAAAGGAGTTGTACCAGCTGTATTCACAATAAATGCAGTTGAAGTTTGGCAACCTAATGTTCCACTTGAGGCTACTCCACCACCGCCAGCACGGTTGTCTCTTACAGTTAACCGGAAGTTCATTGCTCTTGCAACAGTTGGTAATGTTTCACCTTTTAGTCCACCTAAAGTTGCTGCAGGATTTGCAGGATAGCCTGCTAATATTACTGCCATATCAGGGAAAGTTCTGTCGCCAGTAGTTTTCGGAACTCTTGACTTAAAAAGAGGTGCTGTTGTGCTTGTTGCACCACCATTCCATGCACCACCCGGACCTAAATCCATTTCTTCCCAGCTGTAAGTTAATGGATCACCATTAGCATCACTTGCTGTTCCACTTAATGTAAATGGAGTGTTAATAGGAATAGTTAACCCACTATTTACTAATGGATTTATTACAGGCAATGTGTTACCAGTAGCTGTAATTGCTGCACAAGATGTTCCATTTACTCTGTTGCTTATTTCATCAAAACTTATTGCATGAAAAAAAGGATCGCTGTTTGGCTGAATATTGTCAGATCCACAAATTCCTGCATATGCCTGTATTGTAGTACCACTTCCAACTTCATAAGCAGTAGAATTGTTACGATTACCACCACTACAACTGCTGGTTACACTATTAAATGTATGGTTACCGCCAAACTGGTGCCCCATTTCATGAGCTACATAATCAATATAAAACGCATCACCTACAGGATTGCCTAAACCAGTAACACCTCTTGCCTTATTTCCATTATTACAAATAACACCCAAACCTGCTACACCACCGCCACCAGTGCTGAATACATGTCCAATATCATAATTTGCACTACCAATAACGGCATCACAATTTGTCTGATTTTGTCCAAGCATTGTTCCGCCGCTATTATTTGTGTAGGGGTCTGTAGCTCCATCGAGATAAATAAGCAAATCATTATTAGCAACTAATTGTAACCTGACAGAGACTTCGTTTTCATACACACCTGTAACCCTGTTTACTGCTGTAAGCATTGCCGCAGCAACGCCGCCGGTTGTAGGTGTAGCTCCATTTACTGCAACAGCATATTCGCCTGTACATGCTAATGCTAAACGATATGTTCTCAGGTTTGTACCAAGACAAGCAGCTGCTGTTCTATTAACTGTGGGACTAGGATTATCTAATGCTAAGTTTTCGTCTACATTACAAACAAATTGAGAAGACGAAACGGCATTACGGGCAAAATAACTTATGTAATTATTTAAATCTCCATTTGCAAAAGGATCAATAAAAATTCGGCCAGTACTTGAAGACAAAATCTGTGCATGAAATCCTGTGTATGGGTTGTAATCAAATCTGATAGTAGCATAAGGATCATCAATTCCCTGACCAAGAAATTGTTTCATATCAGGAAACTTAGCAGCTAGTGCAGGCTCCATTATGTTACTTTCCCAAACATGGAATTTGGCCATTGAGCCATCTGGCATTGGGATAGAAATGACTGGTGCATTACCTCTGTTGTAGAGTACACTGCTCTCAGAAGGCAATGTCCATAAAAAGCTTTTCATTGCCTGAACATCCATTGTGGATGTTCTGAATTCTTTAGGAATGATAACCCTTTCTTTAGTAGTCTGTATTGATTTGTTTTTACCGGCATCCTGAAAAAAACGGTTCTGTGCTGAAACAACATTCGTTAGGGTAATAAGCAAAAGAGTAAATAAAGAAAATTTGTAGATTTTTCTCATAATTGTTTTTTTAGTAACAAAGTGTGTTGGAGAATCCGCAAATAGTTTCAAAGGGGTTCAGTGCCAACTTAACGGTATAAAAATACGAAAAAAACAATTTATTGGTTTTCATTAATATCCACAAAAAAGTCCCGTCTATTTATTTGACGGGACTTTATATTATAAATTATGTACAAATGAGTTTAATAACCCATTCCACCCATATCAGGTGCACCATGTGAGTGAGCAGCTTCTTCTTTCTTTGGCTTATCAGCAACAACAGCTTCAGTTGTCAATAACATACCTGCAATTGAAGCAGCATTCTCTAATGCAACACGGCTTACTTTAGTTGGATCGATAACACCAGCTTTGAACATATTCTCATATACCTCTGTGCGGGCATTAAATCCAAAATCGGCTTTTCCTTCTTTAATTTTTTGTACAACAATAGAACCATCTATTCCTGCATTAGCAGTCAAAATACGGATTGGCTCTTCTAATGCACGGCGAACAATTGCCATACCTGTTTGCTCATCAGCAATCTGTCCTTTTACTTTTGCATCAAGGCTTTGGATTGCACGGATATAAGCAACTCCACCACCAGGAACAATGCCTTCTTCAACCGCTGCTCTTGTTGCATGTAATGCATCGTCAACTCTATCCTTCTTTTCTTTCATTTCCATTTCAGTAGCCGCACCAATATAAAGTACAGCAACACCACCAGCTAATTTAGCTAGGCGTTCCTGTAATTTTTCTTTATCATAATCAGAAGTTGTATTCTCTACCTGAGCTTTAATTTGATTTACTCTTGCAGTGATATCAACTTTCTTTCCTTTACCACCAACGATTGTTGTATTGTCTTTATCAATAGTAACTGAAGCCGCCTGACCAAGAGATGTTAAGTCAGCACCTTCTAATTTGTGACCTAATTCTTCGCTGATTACTGTACCAGCAGTAAGAATAGCTATATCAGTCAACATTTCTTTTCTTCTGTCACCAAAACCTGGAGCTTTAACAGCTGCAACTTTGATAGTACCACGAAGTTTGTTTACTACCAATGTTGCCAATGCTTCGCCTTCCAAATCTTCAGCAATAATCAATAATGGACGTCCGCTTTGTGCAACTTTCTCCAGAATATGAAGAATATCTTTCATTGCAGAAATCTTCTTATCATATATTAAGATGTAAGGGTTCTCCAATTCAGCCTGCATTTTTTCGCTATTTGTAACGAAATATGGAGACACATAACCACGGTCAAATT
>Ga0138256_10002880_pt1 | contig 18372 bp, 16 predicted proteins | sample KNB2016incub_MG_FD_105486 | JGI IMG/M metagenome (GOLD analysis project Ga0138256, IMG submission 105486) | Active sludge microbial communities from wastewater in Klosterneuburg, Austria - KNB2014incub_MG | ecosystem: Engineered > WWTP > Activated sludge > Unclassified | place: Austria... | reverse complement strand
TTAATCCATTTCATGTTATAAGGCTCCTATTGGTTGTTTGATGTGAAATTTTTGTGTGATTTACTTTTATTTACAGTATATTGATGTTTAACTGACAATACAAACAAATGTTTAGAAATATTTGATGTTATGCATGTGATGAAGCGGCATGATGGATACAAATAAAAAACCTGATCTCAAAATTTGAAATCAGGTTTTGTTTATATTTGGTAAAGTCATTAAGATTTTTAAGTGAGTTCGACTACGGGTTCATTTATTATGTCTGATGGTTTTCGAAGTTTTTCCATTGTAATCCCTGTATATCCATAAAATATTGATACCAATGGATTAATAAAACATAGGAATGCAAAAGGTAGATATTCTAAAGTAGGCACACCCATAGAGGTATACATAAACGCAGCACAGGTTGACCATGGGACCAACGGCGATAGCAATGTTCCTGCATCTTCTAGTACCCTTGAAAGGTTCTTAGGGTGAAGATCCATGTCTGCATAAGCGTCTTTATACATACCGCCACCAATAACGATTGCCATATATTGTTCTCCGGTTATGAAAACAATACCTGCACAGGTAAGTACCGTTGATAACACTAAGTTTCCAGTATTATTAGCAAATACTAATATTTTCTTGGCGATTGCTTGCAGCATGCCCGCTCTTTCCATAACGCCGGCAAAACACATCGCTATTAGAACAAGTGACAACGTCCACATCATGCTGTCTAATCCACCGCGGCTAAGCAAATTGTCTATGGCTTCAACACCTGTTTCTGAAAAATAGCCATAGTGCATTGAATCAATAATCTGACTGATACCAGCACCTTGAAAAATAGCTGCAAATAATCCACCTAATAAAGTCCCGCCAACAAGTCCAGGTAGTGCAGGAACCTTCATTACAACCATTGCGATTACTAAAAGTGGCGGAATCAATAAAAATGGGCTAATTGTAAACTGAGAAGATAATCCATTCAAAATGACATTTATGCCTTCAGCATTAAGGACGTTATTGCCATACTTCATTCCTAAAATACCATATAGTATCAATGAAATAATGACACTTGGACCCGTTGTATAGGTCATATGGCGAATATGTTCAAACAAAGTGGTACCCGCCATCGCTGGCGCTAAGTTTGTCGTATCAGATAATGGTGACATTTTATCACCGAAATATGCGCCAGATATAACCGCGCCTGCTACCATTGGAAGTGGAATCCCAAGCCCCTGTCCCATACCAATAAAGGCTATACCTACTGTTCCTGCAGTCGTCCAAGAGCTTCCAGTAGCCAGCGCAACGATACCACTAATGACGCAGACTGCAACCAAAAATATCTTAGGAGAAATAATTTTTAAACCATAATAGATCATCGTTGGCACTGTCCCTGCTAAAATCCAAGTACCAATAATCATACCAATAATACCAATAATGAGTATGGCTTGCATAGAACCTTTTATTGTATCTACCATACCACTTTCAATTTCGCTCCATTTGAATCCAGATTTTACTGCAACTGCAGAGGCAACAATGGTACCCAGGAAAATTGGGATGTGTGGACTTCCACCAAAAAAGAAGAGTGTAGATAATAACGCTGTGATTAGAAAAATAACTGGAATGATCGCTTTGCCGAAAGTCATATTTTTTTCATTTATCTTAGACATTTGAATCCCCCTTTTTTTAAATCATAAAACCTCATTCATTAATCAAACATTGATTCTAAAGAACCATTAGAAACCATACCCTAAGTTTAAAGCTTTCGTATTTGCTTCTTCGTACTTTTCCTTTCCTTTTTTTCTAAACATATCGTTCATACCACTTAGTGCTTCTTCTTGTGTAAAGTATCCTGTCTCTCTAACAATGACACCTGCCATTATAATATTTGCGCCTTGCGCATGACCAATTTCTTGTGCCATTGACATACAAGGCACTGCAATTATTTTAATATCCTCTCGATCACTTGCGGATGACTCAACCATATCTGAATTAACGACAATAGTGCCACCTGATTTTACAAGTGGTACAAACTGTTTATATGCTGTGAAATTCATCGCCAACACGATATCGGGCTGATCTAAAGACGGGTTATAAATTTTACCTGCTCCAAATTTCACTGTACAATTTGCGGTACCGCCCCTCATCGCTGAACCATACTGTGGTGACCAGGTCGCTTTGTAGCCTTTAAAAAGAGCCATTTGTGCCATTAACAATCCTGCTGTAAGTACACCTTGACCCCCAAGTCCTGCAAATACTATCTCTTTCATCTATTTCACCTCCCTTGCTTTAAATTCACCTAATGGAAAATATGGTATTAACGCTTCAACGATTCTCTTCATAGAAGCTGGCGCATCTTCTCCCCAGTTTGTTGGGCATGGCGAGAGCACTTCTACAACGGAATAACCTTCTTTATTCATTTGGGCTTCTAATGCATTTTTAATATACTTCTTAACTTTAATAATGTTTGCAGGTTTATCGACACTGCCTCTCGCCGCATAAGCTGGCGCAAACTGAGAAGCTACTAACTCTGGAAACCTGATTGGCATACCCGTTACGGCACAATCTCTACCATTGACACTGGTTGATGTTTTTTGACCAGGCATGGTGGTGTTTGACATTTGGCCACCTGTCATTCCGTAATTGGTATTGTTAATAATGATTGTTGTAAAGTTTTCATTTCTATAAGCGGCACTTGTTGTCTCGCCTATACCAATACTGTATGCATCTCCATCACCTTGATAAGCGATTACAATATTGTCTGGATTTACTCTTTTCATTGCCGTCGCAACGGCGCCTACACGGCCATGAGAGCAGTGCAATCTATCCGCTTTGATTACCCCACCTAAAAGGCTTGAACAGCCTACGCCAATTCCAAATATTACATTCTTATCTTGACCAAGTTCTTCAAGACACTCTGCTATAAGTCTTGTCACAATACCATGACCACAGCCTGGACAAAATCCATTGGGTCTATCTACTAATTCAGGAACTTTTCTCGCAATTGCCATTAGTATACCTCCTTCATTTCACCAGCTATGACCTTCATAAAATCTTCTTTAATCACTCTCATTGAAGGCACTCCATAGACATGAGGTTTACAATACTCTGGTATATTATTTTTAAAAGCTTTCTTTGCAGTTAATGCAATATCATCAATGAGTTGGCCAGTCGCATTGGCTTCAACGGATATGAATCCTTTAACATTTCTATTTACTTCTTTGAAAGCTTTTTCTGGGAATGGCCATGCCGTTATCGGTCTTATAAAGCCTACTTTATGACCTTCTGCTCTTAACGCTTCTACAGCGCCAATTGTCGATCTTCCTGGTAGACCATATGCTACAAATACATAATCAGCATCGTCTACATAATTTGATTCCCATCTTTGTTCATTTTCTTTAACACTATTGTATTTTTCATTTAATGCCACGGCTTCAGTCATACTATTTCTGTCAAATATACCGATTTTTTTATTCGTATATTTGCCATCGAATCCCCAAGGGTATCGCGTTGCTTCTCTCATTTCTGGAAGTTCGGCTGGCTCCATCATTTGCGCGAGAGCGCCTTCAGTCATAAGCATACAGACCATTCTATATTTTTCTGCTAGGTCAAATGCTAGAACCGTTAAATCTACTGCTTCTTGAATACTCTCTGGACATAAAACGATAACTCTATAGTCACCATTACCGCCGCCTCTTGTTTCTCTTAAATAATCACACTGAGCTGAGTAAAGTGTCCCAATACCATTGCCATATCTTACCGTATTTATAACCACCGCTGGCAGTTCCTCGTCTGATAGTGTCGTCATGCCCTCTTGCTTTAAACTCATTCCGGGACCTGACGATGCTGTAATGGCTCTTACGCCACATGCAGCGCCACCTATAATCATATTGATGCCTGCAATTTCTGATTCCGCTTGTATAAATGTCCCCCCAACTTCAGCCATCCGCCAAGACATATACTCCATAATCTCTGTTGATGGTGTGATTGGATAACCTGCATAAAGTCTAGCACCCGCTCTTATAGCCGCTTCAGCTATCGCTTCATTTCCTTTAATCATATCCGCCATGTTTTTTCCTCCTAAATTCGCGATTAATCGGCTTGAATTTCATATACAAAATCTGGACAAGTCATATAACACATGCCACAAACTGTACATTTTTCATGATCTATAATGGTAAAGTTATAGCCTACTGAATTAATCTCTGTGCCAAAACTTATTGCGCTTACTGGACAATTTGCCACACATAGTCCGCATTGCTTACATCTTTCAGGTGTCGTCAATACTTTACCTTTTGATTTGGTTTTCTCTGCCATTCTTGGTGCCTCCTTTTGAGAGCGATTATTAGTTTAAATATTTTCCTTTAATAGTTGTCCAAGGATCTGAATACCTTCTACGATCTTTTCATTTTCCATGGTTGAGAAGTTTAAACGCATGGATGATTCACAGTCTCCACCTGGATAGAACGACCCGCCTGGTACAAATCCAACTTTCCTTTCAATGGCCTTCTTTAAAAGTTCTCTTGTATCGACATGTGATGGCAGATTAACCCATATAAACATGCCACCTTTTGGATAAAAATAGGTTGCTTCTTTTGGGAACTCCGCATCGATCATTTTTATCATTAAGTCTCTTCTTTCTTTATAGACCTTATTGATTTTGCCAATATGTGTCTCTAAATCATTGCTATTTAAAAATTCATCGACTTGCATTTGAGCAAGTTCAGCAGACTGAAGGTCTAAACCATTTTTAAGAAGCTCGTATTTTAATATAACTTCATGATCTGCACACGCCCAACCGACTCTAAGTCCTGGAGAGAGGATCTTTGAAAACGATCCTAAATAGATGACTCTATTTTCTGTATCCATCGATTTAATGGATGGGATTCTTTCTCCTTCAAATCTAACTTCTCCATATGCGTTATCTTCTAAAATTGGTAAATCATATTTGTTTGCTAAGGCTAAAAGTGCTTTTCTTCGCTCTAATGACCACGTTCTTCCTGTTGGATTTTGAAAATTTGGAATGACATAAATCAATTTTGCATGTTTGTTGTTTTTTAATGTTTCTTCTAATTCATCCATCAGCATGCCATCTTCATCGCCATTCACGCCAATGTGCTCTGTTGAAAAGGGTTTAAATGCTAAAAAGGCGCCTAAGTATGATGGGTTTTCAGTGATTATTGCACCTTCACCCTCTACTAATAGCATTGCTGCAATTGCGATAGCTTGCTGAGAACCCGTTGTTATAGCAATATTATCCACGGTTGTCTCAACACCTTCTCTTTTCATAAGTGCCACAATTTTTTTTCTCAAATGTACATTTCCAAGAGTTAAGCCATACTGTAGCGCAAGATTAGGGTTATCTGTAAGGACCTTGTCTGTTGCAATTTTCATAGCTTCTGCTGGAAAAAGATTTGGATCCGGCAACCCTCCTGCAAATGATATCGTTCCTGGATTTGAAGCGATCAGTTTCATAACTTCACGAATATCTGATGGTTTTAATACCTTCATACGATTTGCAAATTTCATTACATTACCTTCCTTCATTTTTATTAGATGCTAAACAAGCTAAGGCTATGGAATTCACCTTTATCTCTGCGGTATCTGATCTTGACCCGAGTATCACTGGACTTGAAGCACCCAGAATGATACCCGCCCATTTGGCTTCATTCCATAATAACCAAGACTTTCCAAGTGCATTACCCGTCTCCATATTCGGAAACAATAGAAGGTCAACTTCTCCAGCGATTTGACTATCAATACCTTTATGCTTTGCAGCATGTGCATCAAATGCCACATCAAAAGCAATCGGACCTTCAATCACACATTTCTTGATTTCACTATTTTTAACCATATTCACCAATGCGTCTGCATCCACTGTTGATTGAATTTTGGGATCCACCATTTCATTCCCTGTTAGTGCAGCCACCTTAGGTAACTCCAGACCAAAACCTTCTAGTGCTAAAAGTGCACTCGTTAAAATATCTTTTTTCTGTTCTAAATTCGGATTCGTATTCACACCGCTGTCGGTACAATAAAGCAATTTATGATATTGTGGAATCTCATAAGCCGCGAGTAAGGATAATAACCTTCCTGTCCTCAGACCAAATTCTTTGTTTAAAACAGCCCTTAAATAGACACTTGTGTTTACAAAACCCTTCATCAAAACACTAGCTCTACCAGAACTTACGATTTTAACGGCTTCGAGTGCGGATGCTTCAGGACTATCACTATGCACGATCTCACAATTTTTCAAACCCACTTTATCTGCTATTTCCTTAATTTTCTGCATATCGCCTACAAGTATTGGCTCAATAAAACCCATATCCATAGCTAACTTAACCGCTTTTAAAACTTCTTCATCCTCAGCTGCAGCGACACACACTTTGAATTTATCTAACTGTTTGGCTTTTTCTACTAAATCATTGAAGTTTTTTATCATTTTATGCCACCTTTAACGATATACTTTAATTGCTTCTTTACCTTCGAAAACCCTAATCGCCCCGAGTGCCAGTGCTTCCATCTCCATCTCACCTGCTATAATCTCAACAGGTGCCAGATAAGATACTCTCTCTTTAAGGCCACTTGTAACTAATTTTGAATGTGCAATGCCGCCTGTTAAAATGATTCGATCCACTTTACCATGAAGACTTGCGCCATACATTGCAATTTCTTTTGATACCTGATAGATAAACGCATCCATTACAAGCTTTGCTTTTGTATCGCCATTTTGGATCATTTCTTCAATTTCTATCATGTCTTTTGTTCCTAAGTAATCATACATACCGCCAATATTACTCACCTTATTTACCATCTCGCTTTGGGTATACTTACCTGAATAACAAAGCTTTATCAATGGATAAGCTAACAACCCGCCACTTCTTTCAGGTGAAAATGGTCCATCTGATCTTCCACCACTACCATCGATCATTTGACCACTTTTATGAGCAACGATTGAAATCCCTGATCCAAGGTGTGCCACTATAAAATTAAATTCTTTGTATTCACCGCCTATTTTCTCAGCTGTCTTTCTACAGACGGCTTTATGATTTAGTGCATGCAGCCAACTGGCTTTTTCAATATCTGAGATTCCTGTGATTCTTGAAATGTCTTCAAATTCATCAACAGAAACTGGATCTACGACAAATGATGGGGCGCCAACTTCATCCCCTATATTCTTTGCAAGTACGGCGCCTAGATTTGATGCGTGTTCGCCATTTATAGCATGCCTTAAATCCTCAATCATGCGATCGTTAATAGGGTATACACCACCTGCAATAGGCTTCATCAGCCCACCTCTACCTACGACGCATCCTATTTCACTTGTTTTGTAATGATTCTCTTCAAGTGCATTGACGATTAAATCTTTTCTATAGGCAAACTGATCAAATACGGTCTCAAACCCATTTAAATCCGCTTGCGTGTGGCTAATGTTTTTGTTAAATATCTGTTCTCTTCCTTCAAATAAGGCAATTTTAGTAGAAGTCCCACCTGGGTTTATAACTAAAATTTTCATAGTGTCCCCCTTGTCGCTTTATATTTTTGCTTTTGCTAATCTTAAGTTTTTCTCTTTTGCTGGATTAAATGTAAAGGCAATTCCAATTGATACAAATAGTAAGGTTGCTGCCACTAAATAAGAACGATTATAATTACCAACGTTATCAAATATACTTGCTGCTATCATAGGTCCGATAATTCCACCAAGTCCCCAACCTGTAAACATCAATCCATAATTTATACCAAAGCTTTTTAATCCATAAAGGTCACTTATTGCTGAAGGGAATACTGGAAATGCAGCGCCATAACAAAGTCCTGCTATCGCAACGCCAAAACCAAGACTTGCTGGACTTCTATAATAAGAAAATGCGAGCATATTTAGCGCCTGCATAGCAAAAACAATTTTCATAAGATTTAACCTGCCAATCTTATCTGAAAGACTGCCCCCTAATATACGCCCTCCTGTGTTAAACAGGGATATTAATACAACGAGCAAAAATCCACCTTGCCAGTTCGCCTGAACTTTGGCTATATTGGTTATGTGTCCAATAATCATAAGACCAGCAGAAGATGAGAATGCAAGCATTAACCAAAGTTTATAAAAGTAAATTGAATGAAGCATTTCCTTCCAACTTGCATCTACGGTTTTATTGACACCACTCTCTTTACTCTGTGTTTTTCTCTCATCAACTTCATCTTGATTTGGATTTCTCAAAAACTGTGATATTATTACTGATGCAATTAATGCGGCTATACCAATGTAGATAAACGTTTTGCTGACACCAATATTTGAAATTAAATAATTAGCAAGTGGTGAATACATCGTTGAAGAAAGTCCAGCACCTGCTACGACAATTCCTGTTACCAAGCCCTTTTTTTCGAGAGGAAACCATTTTACTACTGCTGGCGACGTAGAAACATTTAATATGCCAACGCCAGATCCAGCGACTACGCCCATTGTTAGGATTAACATACCAGGTTGTGTAAATAATCCAGACAAAATTAATCCGGTTCCCATGAGTATGCTTCCAAATGTTGCAACCAATCTAGGTCCTTTGACATCTTGTATCTTCCCGAAGATGACCATTGCGATAACAAATGATATTGTAAAAAATGTATAAGGCAGTGATGCTTGTTTACTTGTAAAACCCATGTCTTCTACTAGCGCTTTGCTAATAACACTCCACATATAAATAAATCCTGAAAAAAATATAAGACTCGTGGCTGAACAGAGAATTATATTGCGTTTGTTATCAAGTGTTTTTCCCATCGTACCTCCTTATTTTCGGAACGTCGTTCCGATATTTCTATAAATAAAAAAGAAAATTTCTTTCCTTTTTTTATTATCTAAATTCATTTCCGATCTGCTTTGCAATTTGTACAAGCCGCTCTATCTTCTTTTCTAGTTCATTGTTTTTCATTCTAGCCGTTGGTCCAGATATGCTTATTGCAGCTATTGCTTTCCCATTTTTATCAAGTATTGGTGCACCAATACAATATAACCCTATTTCTTGTTCTTCTCGGTCTATGGCGAAACCCTTTTGCTTTACATCTTTTAATTCTTCAATTAAATCACTATAATTATCAATCGTATATTCTGTATATTTTTTCAATTTCATCTCTTTATATTTTTCTAACTCTATGCCATCACCAAAAGCTAACATACACTTGCCTACTGATGATGAATAAGGCGCAGAACTAGAACCAATATTAGGATTTACGGATAATACTTTTTTATTGTTAGATTCTTTTAGAATGATTACGCTTTTATATAATTCATTAACATCTTTATCAAGTATAGAAACATTCACGACTTCACCAAATTCTTCAAATAATGCTTTAGCAAAAGGCCTAATTATATCATTAAATGAAAGTTTCTCTCCTATTAACAAACCCATCGTATAAATTTTTAAACCCAACCAATATTTGTCTGTCTCTTTATTTTTATATACAAAACCTTTCGTTTCTAAAGTTACTAAAATTCTATGTACTGTGCTTTTATGTAAATCTAATTCTCTCGCTATTTCAGAAACGCCCATAGCTTGACCATTTTTATATAAAAGTAGCATGGCATCTAAAGCGCGATCAACTGATAGGATTGTTTCGGACATTATTTCCCTCCTGAAATTTAAAACCAATCTAAATCGGAATGGTGTTCCTGTTTATTCTTTTGTAACTAAACATTACAACTTTGAAACTATTTTGTCAAGCAATTGTCAGAATTTTTTGTTATAAGAAATAGTCTTCTTTTGATTGAAATGCATTCATGCGTATTTTTTTCATTAGTGCCACTAAAACAGTTTTTCAGTGCAGTGGGGGTGCGATCGTTTCTTTGGACTTTATACGACCAAATTTCTTAATGAACTAATCCTTTCTTATCACCAAGGGTATATAAAACATATGTATTAATGTACTCAATATCCCAATTTAAATGTGAATAATATAAAAACCGGGTAAGCTGATCAGAGTAACTCTTAATTGTCTTAGGGCTATAGCCCTTTTTTGAGAGTTTTTTAGCAAGCATTGTGCTTAAGACTTTTACCTTCTCAGTCAGTTCAGGTTTAACATATTGAGTCTTGCCTTTCGGGTTGATGGACTGACCTTGTCCAAGTTTCGTCTTTGGGTTGTATTTTAAATAGGAGGTTGATTCAGCATAATACTTTGGCAATGCATCTTGAAGGTTGCGAAGCGCCTCGAGCTTTGATAATGGAATTAACCACGCTCACAGTTCTGGGTTCTACCTTCCTTCACGGATTTTTTTCATCGCTTCAATAACACTTGGTTGATAACTTACTGTCACGAGAACACATATTCTAACGCTTGTATTACCATAATTATTCTTCTTTAATTATATCAGTTTTATCCATATTTGTGATACTCAGTTGTTGCTTTTCTAACAATTCTGACAATAATGCAATAAATGAGTGAGTTGCTGTGCCCACTTATAGTGGTCCATTTATTTATTAAACTTGAAACGTCAATGTCTTATCACGCTATCCAAAGGACATTGCAAATAATTTAGTAATATAATGGGCTAATAAAAAAACTGACTCCAAAATGGAAAATCAGTTTTTTATCTATTCAAAAAAGTATTTGTAATTTTAGAATCACTTATGATAGGGTTCTCCCTTAGAAATCCGATACGCCCGATAAATCTGCTCTAGCAACACCACTTTCATCAGTTGATGCGGAAATGTCATTTTTGAAAAGGAAAGCGCAAAGTTTGAGCGTTTGATGATGGCCTCCGAAAGACCAAGGCTACCACCAATAATGAAGACGAGGTCGGACTGACCGCTGACACCGAGTCCATCAAGTTTTTCGGACAACCCCTCAGAGGTTAACTGTGTGCCGTTGATTTCAAGTGAAATGACGTACTGATTATCCTTAATTTTTTCTAGGATGCGTGCGCCTTCCTTGTCCTTGATTTGTTCCATCTCTTTTCCCGAAAGGGTTTCTGGTGCTTTTTCGTCAGCCACTTCAATTTGCTTAAGTTGACAGTATTTTGTAAGACGCTTCGTATATTCAGCTATGGCGTCTGTAAAGTACTTTTCTTTTATTTTACCCACCGTGATCAGTGTGATTTTCATTTGTTTGCCTCATAAAATTTTTGAAATAAGTTGTCATCGCTGGTATCGAGAAGCATCGACTTTACATAGTCCGTCAAAAATGACTGTTTTGCGTCAACCCAAACCGTCCCATCTATAGCCTAGCTCAATTCTATCAATTCATAGACGTCCGTTCCAAGACCGATTTTTACCGCGTGAACAATGGATTCGCGGCCGTCTTCGAAGAGCTTCTCGCCTGAGTTTTTTTGAAGTAAATCAAGGCAAGCGGCATCAATTGCCACAGGATCTTTGGAAACAAACACGCCGATGTCTTCCGCCACCGTGTGCATGTGCTGGCCCATACAATCGCATTCAGGCGTCACGTTGATAAGGTAGGTAATATATAAATTGTCTTTTCCGAGTTGTGCACCGTAGGCATACTCGGCGATTTTTTCTTTGAAATTTTTACCTGTCCAGTCGCTCATAATGGCGCCTACAGGACATACCGCGATGCAACCTGCACAGCCCACGCAAATATCATGGTTGATGAAGGCTTTATCTTGCATTGTAATTGCGTCTACGTCACATTTTTCGATGCATAGGCCGCAAGCGATACAGCGAGATTCTTTAACGACAGGGTTTATGCCCGCATGTTGGGCCATTTTGCCACCTCTTGCTGCAAAGCCCATAGCAAGCTGTTTCATTGCCCCACCAAATCCTGCTGAACCATGACCCTTAAAGTGACTCATGATAATAAACTGCTCATAATCGCCAAACGACTTGCCAATTTTGCAAGTCTTAAAGAATTCTTTGTTGATTTCAATTTCATCAAACGCCTCACCCATATTGCCATCTGCAATGATAACTGGAAGCTGTGTAAATCCGTGGTCCTTTGCAATTTCTCTATGGCTATCTGCCGTTGTTCTCGCGCCTCTGTAGAGCACATTGGTTTCAATGAACGCCGATTCGATGTCGTTTTCTTTCAAATAATCCATGACGCCTTCATAACAAGTGGACGGCACATAGGTGTCATTGCCTTTCTCACCAAAATGCACCTTAAGAGGCACGGTCCCTTTGAATGCATGGCCTTCTTCTTTGATCAAATGTTCCATCAGCATGCGTGCTGTTTCACTTAATACGGTGTAATCCTTATTTTCAACCCTTTTAAAATAAACGTTTGTCATGATGCCTCCCTAATTAACCATTTGGACGATTTAACACTTAATATTTAATATTTAATATTTCTTCAATTCTAACAACACATTTCTTGTAAGGTTGTTGCATTTCAAATATAATGAAAACATACCACAAAACGTCTCCAATTTGAAGGAGTATTATGGAAACACTCAATAAAAAAACATTGTGGGGCTTCGGTGTCGGCAACCTTGGCTTTGGCTTAATCTCTCAAATTTTGTCCGCTTATCTCGTCTTTTACGCAACCGTCATTCTAGATATGTCAGGTGCTTCCATTGGTATACTCGTCAGCATTGGTATCATATGGGATGCCCTCTCAGATCCAATCATGGGTTACTTATCCGACTTAACAAGACTAAAAAAATACGGCCGTAGACACTTATATTTGTTAATTGGTGGCATCGGCTCTGTGGTTGTCAACTTAGGTTTATGGTTTATTCCAGCTTCATACACCAACTTAACGAAATGGTTAATGATGATCGTTTTTGTCCTATTAATCAAAACATTTATGACCATTTATGTCACACCTTATACGGCACTGGCTGCAGAAATCAGTGATGATTATACTGACAGGACCCGTATACAAGCAGTAAAAACTACCTTTTTCCTCTTAGGTTTGTTCTTTGCCACTGCATTTGGGATGCTCGTATTTTTTAAAAGTACGCCTGAATACCCAATTGGTCAACTTAATCCAAAAGGATACCACATGATGGCATTCTTTGGCTCATTGGTCATGCTTGGCTCTATGATTTCTGCTTATTGGTCAACAAAGCACCTGATTCCACAACTTAATTCAAGAATACTGAGCAATCCTTCAATTAATGTAAAAACATTTTTCAAGGAAATTAGGGATTCATTTAAAAATAGTGATTTCAGAGCGGTGGTTCTTGGTTATCTTTTTACCAATATTGCCAGTGCGCTCATTAGCACGTTAGGGCTACATGTTTATACGTATACGTTTCATTTAAACAATAATGGTATCGCAGCCATCGTCGCAACACAACTTATCCTGAGCATCTTGAGCCAACCATTTTGGATTAAGTATTCTGACAAACACGAAAAATCAAAAGCAATCAAACTCGGTATCACGCTTGCAATTGCAGGTTGTCTTTATTTTATCGCCACGATTCTCCTTAAAGATATGATCGCTGGAAGGGTGTTTTATCTACTTCCCTTTGCCCTATTAGTTGGCTTTGGTACAGGCGGCTTGTTCACATTGCCTCAAGCCATGGTCGCAGATACTGTCGATGAACAAGCACTGAAAACCGGATCGCGCCAAGAAGGTGTGTTCTATGGGACCTTAACACTTTGCTACAAAATGTCACAATCCATTGCCATATTCCTACTTGGCTTCGCACTCGATTTTTTGAAATTCGATGCCAATTTAAGTGTTCAACTTGAATCGACCGTTATCGGCCTCTCCATGTTATTGGCAATCGGAAGCATCATCAGCTTGTCACTGTCTTTCATTGCTTATCTACCCTACAATTTAACTAAAAAACGCATGCAAGAGATCCATCTTTCAATTAAGAAACTAAAGGATGCGGACCTCAAATGACATATCAGCAACATGTGCAATCGTTCTATAAATCGAGCAATACTCTGTTGCAAGTCTAAAGGACTCGCTGACACCATTTTCTTTCTCAGGGCCATAAACCATAGCTTCAACATTTACCCATTTAAGGGTTGTTGGTACTTCAGTTCTCTTTTCACCCGTTATAACCATCTCTAAGCGCTCGAATTCGATGCGCTTTTTTTTCATGATATCCAAGAAAGTTGAGTAAAGACAAGAGCCAAGTGCCCCTAAAAGCATATCATAAGGTGCAACGGTTCCAGCTTCGCTACCAATTTTAACAACTGCATTGGGTACAACCAAATCGCCTTCGAATTCATTTGTAAATTTAAGTGTTACTTCTTTTTTATCCATTTTGGTCACCAATCCTATACTTATTTGTCATCCAATTATTGATTCATATCCTATTTTATCATAATTGATTGATTATTTATAGGATGTATGCTAGAATTACATTACCCCCTGCCATAGGGGTATCCCTTGTGAATTATTCCCTTACCTGACGCGAATGCGTCACTTTTTTTGTCAAAAATCTCATTATGAGACATTGAATCAAAAAAAATCTCATTTTGACACAAAGAAAGGCTTTTCGATATTGGTTTTAATCCGCACTAAGCATCTATGACTTGGTATTAGCTGATTGTCTAAAGTTGGCACGCGTTTTGCACTTAAATAGTACCAAACGATACTTTGTCATTTTATTTGTGAAAGGATGTCCAATATGTCATATGAAGACCGTATTATCGAAACACTTCGCGCTGAAGTTAAACCCGCTATGGGATGCACAGAACCCGTTGCAGTTGCATTAGCCGTTGCCAAGGCAAAAGAGCTTTGCCAATGTGAAGACCCTGCCAATATGGGGTATTTACAAATTGAGGTCTCCGTCAGTCCAAACATTTTTAAAAACGGCCTTTCCGTTGGCATTCCTGGAACAGATCAAGTTGGCCTTGTACTGGCATCGGCTTTAGGCTATACCTCTTGTCATAGCACGAACGGACTCGAAGTATTTAAGGATGTCAATGAATCCGACATCGCCCTAGCGATGCAGCTTATTAACCAGAAAAAAATTAAACTCACAGTTGCTGACACCGATAAAAAAATTCATATAGAAGCCGTTGTGACAAATGGTGCACAATATGGTCGCGCAGTCATCGAAGGATACCACGATCGTTTTGTACAACTAGAATCCAACCTTGGCGTTCAGTTAACCGAGACGTTAGAAGAAGGTACTTTTTCGCAATCCGCAAAAAACCCACTTTTCGACTTACCTATTTATGAATTGATTCAGCACATAGAAGCACTGCCTTATGCGTCAATTGCCTTTTTATTAGACGGTTTTGAAATGAATGAAAAAATAGCACATTATGGTCTTTCAAAGCCTTGTGGCATGTCTGTCGGCCTAACCCTACAGCAAAATACAGAAAAAGGCATATTGTCAGACGATCTTATGAACCGCGCGATGATTCTAACAGCTGCCGCCTCAGATGCACGTATGTCTGGCGTCTCACTCCCCGTTATGAGCAGTAATGGAAGTGGCAACAACGGTATCACAGCACTTATGCCACTCGTCGCTTATGCCAGAACCACACCCACTTCAGATGATGCGCTGGCAAGAGCCGCCGCCATCAGCCATATGGTCAACAGCGTCATCAAGAACAAAATCGGTAGACTTTCCGCACTGTGCGGCTGCGGCGTTGCAGCGGGTACAGGCGCAGCCGTTGCGCTCACTTGGCTAATGGGCGCAACAAAACCGCAGCTTGAAGGTGCAATACAAAACATGATCGCCAACACAACCGGTATGATTTGCGATGGCGCAAAAGTCGGTTGTTCGCTTAAGCTCGCTACCTCAGCTTCAGCTGCCGTTCAATCTGCAATACTCGCCATCAACGGTATCATCGTGCCAAGTGGCAATGGCATTATTGGGCCAACAGCAGATGCCACCATCATCAACTTAGGTTATTTATCAAAACATGCCATGGACACCGTTGATCATGTGGTTTTAAGCATCATGACAGAACATCTCTAAAAAAAAATAAGGGCGCCATTCGGTTGTTTTTTTAACACCGAGATGGCGCTCTTTTGTATTTTATCAACTAAATCACACTAGAAAGTAATCTGTGCTGGATCAAAACTTGGCCCCTGCATGGGTTCGTTTTTAGGGAGTTCCAGGCCGAACAGTTCATGAATCACTTCTTCCACTTTCGTGATAGGGACAAATTCCATAGCTGTCTTCACTTCATCTGGTACTTGATCTAGGTCATTGATATTTTCTTCCGGGATCAGCACTTTTTTAACACCGGCACGATGTGCCGCAATAATTTTCTCTTTGATGCCACCCACAGGGAGAACGTTGCCTCTCAAAGTGATTTCACCTGTCATGGCCACCGTTGAAGGAATTTTACGGCCTAAGATAAGCGATGCAATCGCCGAGAACAGCGCAACACCCGCAGAAGGACCATCTTTTTGAACCGCGCCCGAAGGAACGTGGATGTGTAGGTCTTTCTTACCAAATTCAAAATCAGGCGTTTGAAATGCCAACCGCGACCGTACAAGACTTAACGAAATTCTTGCGGATTCTTTCATAACATCGCCCAGTTTGCCAGTCAAAATCAACTGACCACTGCCTGGCATAAATGACCCCTCAATAAACAGGATTTCACCACCAACCGGTGTCCATGCAAGTCCAGTTGCAACACCAATCGCATTGTTTGTTCCTGCCAAATCATGACGTGCAAGAGGCCTTCCAATTAAATCATATAAACTGGCGTCGCTTACTTTAAACGGTAAGGGTTCCTTATTAAGCACGACTTTTTCTGAAACAACACGCGCAACCGATGCAATTTGTCGTTTAAGGCCACGCACACCCGCTTCACGGGTATATCCGTCAATGATTGACTTGATTGCCTCATCCTCAAAGACTACCTGCTCAGGGGTAAGGCCATGCTCTTCAAGTACATCGGGTACAAGATGGTCAACGGCAATATGGAACTTTTCGAGATTCGTATAGCTGGAAATCTCAATGACTTCCAAACGATCGAGCAGTGGTCCCGGGATGCCTCGAAGTGAATTCGCCGTAGCGATGAAAAAGACATCAGATAAGTCATAAGGCACTTCAAGGTAATGGTCTGCAAACGAGTTATTTTGTTCAGGATCTAAAACTTCAAGCAATGCACTGGCTGGATCGCCACTGTTACCGATTTGAAGCTTATCAATTTCATCCAGTACAAAAATCGGATTGGTCTGACCCGCTTTTTTCATGCCCTGAATAATACGCCCAGGAAGTGCCGCAACATACGTTCTTCTATGACCCCTAATCTCAGCCTCATCTCTGATACCGCCAAGACTCATGCGGATATAAGGTCTATCAAGCGCTTTTGCAATGCTCTTTCCAAGACTCGTTTTACCCGTTCCAGGAGGGCCAATAAGCAATAGAATGGACCCTTGTTTTTCTTTTTTGAGTTTAAGCACCGCTAAATGTTGAATAATGCGGTCTTTAACATCTTTTAAGCCATAATGATCATCATCGAGAATTTTTCTCGCTTTTTCAATATCAATATCAGTTGCTTTAAATTTACCCCATGGCAACGCCACTAACAAATCCAAATAATTAGCAACAACGCTTCGCTCAGCACTTTGAGGAGATAATGTCTCAAATTTTGAACTTTCAGAAAGCGCCATCTTTTTAACATCTTCAGGCATCATCGATTCTTCGATAAGTGTTTGGTAGTCCTTAGCTTTTGAGCCATCAGGATCTTCTTCATTGAGTTCTTCTTGAATCATTTTAAGTTGCTCTCTCAAAAAAACTTTGCGATAATTTTTATTCGCTTCTTGAGAGAATTTTTCATTAATTTCCTTTTGAAAGGCAAAAGACTCACGCTGCTTAATAAGCGCATCAATGAGTTTCATACCCTTTTCACTATACGATTTTGCTTCAAATATTTTTTGTTTATCATCAATGGAAATGGTCATGTATTGCAGCAACACACCCGCTATGAGTTCAACATCTTCAATCTCATTAATAAACTTCACAAAAGGCTCAGAGCCTTTAAAATAAATGCTGATTTCTTGAATCAACAGCTTAATGTGATTCAGCATATCCACATAAGGCAAGCCTTCCATGTCCGCAATGGTCGGTTCATAGGTATACTCTGCCGTAATCATATCATCTACATGATAGAAGCGGTCAATTTTGACTTTTTCTACAGCAATGACATCCAAGAAGTAATCAAGCCCTTCTAGCCTAACCGACTTAACTTCAAGTAAAACACCAAATCTATAGAAATCTTTTACCTCATATTGTGTGGTTGCATTTGGTTTTTTCACTGTTACACCAAGGGCGTACATGCCGTCCTCGATCAAGTCCTTTTCTAAATCTCTAGAAGGCTCTTTGGGTACTTTTATTGTTACTTCGTTTCCTTTAAATAGAACCATTTCAGAAATGCCCAAAACGTTCAATAATGCATTCGGTTCTTTTATTTTCATAATGTGCCTCCTTTTGTTTAATCGTTACTAACACCATACCAAATCGATGTTACAAGTTCTAGCAAACTTTATGTATGAATTGTAACTATTTTGATAATA
>Ga0138256_10002879_pt1 | contig 18376 bp, 13 predicted proteins | sample KNB2016incub_MG_FD_105486 | JGI IMG/M metagenome (GOLD analysis project Ga0138256, IMG submission 105486) | Active sludge microbial communities from wastewater in Klosterneuburg, Austria - KNB2014incub_MG | ecosystem: Engineered > WWTP > Activated sludge > Unclassified | place: Austria... | reverse complement strand
ATGATTGCCGAACACCCGAGGCGGAGTTGTCCCTGTTTGCCGAGGCGGTCGCCGTGGAGGATTTGGGTCATAGTTAATAAAAAGACCTCACAGGTCTTCAAGACCTGTGAGGTCTATCTCCTTTTATTTTATAAACGTCCCGTTACGCAATTCTTTCAAGGTGTCTTGAATCTCTTCGAGGGTGTTCATCACGAAGGGACCGTATGGCACGATGGGTTCGTTGAACGGCGCGCCTGCGATGAGCATGAAACGGACAGAGTCGTTTTCGGTTTTGACTGTGATGTGATCGCCCTCGTCGGAAAACTTTAGCATGTGCGGCGCGTTGATCGTTTGATTATCGAACACACCTTCGCCGTGGAAGACGTAGGCGAGGACGCTGTGTCCGCTGGGGATGGGGAAATGCCAAACGGATGCCGGAGCCAGTTCCACGTCCAGATAAAGAGGCGAGCCGGAGATGTCTTCGACGGGCCCGTTGACTCCATCCACCGTCCCAGCGACGACGCGGATTCTGACTCCATCCTTCTCGAAGGTGGGGATCGTGGAGGCGTTCACTTCCTGATAGCGCGGTTCAGACATTTTGAGGTGCGAGGGCAGGTTGACCCAGAGTTGAAAGCCGTAGATGTTTCCGCTTTCGCCGCGGCGGGGCATTTCTTCGTGGAGGATGCCGCGACCCGAACTCATCCATTGCACGTCGCCGGGACCGATGGTGCCTTCGTTGCCGAGGCTGTCGCGGTGGGCGGTGGAGCCTTCGAGCATGTAGGTGACGGTTTCGATGCCGCGATGCGGATGATAGGGGAAGCCGCGCAGGGGACCTTCGAGGGGATCGTTGAAGGCGAAGTGATCGAAGAGCAGAAAGGGATCGAAGAGGTTGCTGACCTTGGGCCCGAACGAGCGGAGCAAACGCACGCCCGCGCCTTCGATGGCAGTCTGCGGTTCGATGATTTTGGAGATGGTTCGGGGATTGTTCATGTTGGGTAGATGAGGCAGGAGGGGGATGTATTACGAGTTACAGCCCAGACCTGACATGTCTCCGCGAAACCTTTCCCGATTCGCGCCGTTGTCCACGCGAGAGTTTCGATTAACCAGCCTCACGATGAGACATGTCAGGTCTTAACTTTCAACAATCTAATTTCGCTCGCCCGTTCCCAATTCCAGAAACTTCACTTGATGCGTGAGTTGGTAATTGACCAATCTCGGTAACAGCGCTTCGTTCAATCGGTTTTCGATTCGTTTTTCAGCGTCGTCGAGCATTTCCAGTTTGGAGGCTTTATCCTGTGCCAACGCGCTGAGTTCTTTCATGGCGTTATCAATATCTTTGTTCGTCACCCAATTGATCAGCCCAGACGAGGATTCCTTTTGCACGTCCAGCGGTTCAACGGAGAGAATTTCGGCGCGGGGCAGTTGCAAGATGACTTGACCGGGTTTGAGAAACCCGCCGCGATGGACCTCGATGTTGAATCCCTTTTGCAGATCGAAACCGATCTTCGCCCGGTACATGCCGCGCAGATTGATTCGCTTTTCGCTTCCTAAAAGTTTGTCGCTGGTCTCGTATTCGACATCGTAATCCTGCTCGATCATCGCCAATTGCAGGATCTCATTCGTCCGTTTGTAGATGATCTTCTGGTTGATGGTCACCTGCGGCGTCAATCCCAGAGTGTTCTTTACCGTCTCAGCCAATTCGTTGGCAACCGACAGGGTCTTCTTTGGGAAATATACGAATACCAGCCACGCCGTCCCTGCAAAGAGGATGAGCAGGAATATAAGGATGCTGATGACGATGATGGTGGTGTCGCTCATGAGGGATGTGCCAGTTCAAGGATACAGGAAAACATCCCTGCCTGCAAGCCGGGATTTTCCGAATGTCATGACTTGTGTAAAGTCGTAAAGATCTTAACGCGAATGCCGCAAATGAGCGAATTGCGCGAATTTTTTTGGGTTTTATTCGCGTCATCCGCCGATTGGCGTAATTCGCGTTAAATTTTCATGATGTAGCCGCAATCCGGTCCGCGAACTTTGCTGCAACCATATTCAAAATGGGAGTCGCGTTGTTTCGGCTTCAACCAAAAGTACCACTTGAAAGCATTCGAGCCTGAAACATTCATCTTCCGCACAGTACCAACGGATAAATTTTCAGAACTGTAATCAAGAATCGTTCATCGAGCATTTGTAGATTGGAACGAGCCTTCTACAATTCTGAGCATGAGCCATCCGCGCCGAGTCTTGCAAAGCCTGCTTCTGTTATTTGCGATTACCCTCCTTGCTTTCCCGTCGCCTGCGCGCGCGTGGGAGGGGAGTGAAGTCCCGCCGCTGGATGAATTTATCGAGGCGATCACAAACGGCGAAGCGAATGAACTACGCGGCATCTATGCGTCCGATGTTTTCGCCTTTTCGGTTGTTTCCCAACCCGATGGCAACCCTGCTTTTGTTTCTACTCAACCCGATATCCTAACGCGATTTGACGCGGCGTCACACTACGACACCACCGGTCTGCTGGCGCATAACTATCTCGCCGGTGAAAGTTTCTCCTTGTTGGAAGAGGGACAACTGATCTACTTGATCTATGGCGATGGCAAAATCGAGACCTACATCGTGCGGGAGTTCATGCGCTTTCAAGCGTTGGACTCGAACAGCCTCACCAGCGATTTTGTAGACCTCGAAAGCGGCGAGCGGATATCGTCAACCCGCCTCTTCTTCCAAGTGTTCAATCGTCCGGGCGGTCTAACACTGCAAACCTGCATAAACGCCGACGGAAATTTATCGTGGGGTAGGTTGTTTATCATTGCCGAGCCGCTCAACGACGACGCGCCCATTTCCATGCCGCATCGGTTGAAGTTTTACTAGCCCGATTTGCCCCACTTTGTTCGTTCGCAGTTGCACTGCGAACGGGATGCGCGATTTGCCAAGCAAATCGAACTGCATCCCAACAGAGTCGTATATTTTTACGAACTCTTAACCCGATTCGATCCTCTCGAACAGCCGACTCGCCGCGCCGCTGTAGTTTTCATCTTCGTTGGATGCGTCAATGCGCAGGATTTTCTCCGGTGAAATTGACTCCAGCCACTCGCGGATGAATCCGTCCATCAATTCCGCATCTTGCGCGGACGCGATGTTGATTCGCCTGCGGGAAGCGAGTCTCCCTTCGATCGTTATCTGCGACGCGCTCAACACGACGATGAGATCGGGCGGGGGAAGCAGTTCGCGGAGGAGCGTGTAAAGCCGCAGGCACAGATCAAATTCGGGGTGGGTGAGCAAGCCTCGGTGGCGAAAGAGGCGGGTGAATCCGTGGAAGTCTAAGTCGAGTCCGCCGTCCATTAATCCAATTTTGTCCGAAGCCCGCAGTTGCTTTTCCTGTTCCGCGCGCAACAGCAAATAATCCATTTGGTTGGCGAGCGCGTATTGTTTATCCTGCTTGAACAGCGATTGGAACGGACGTTCCGCGTGTTGCTCGAATGCCGTTGCAAACCTTCCTGTTTTTGCAAGCGTGTTGACGAATGTTGTTTTCCCGACGCCGCTCGCGCCAACTATGCTGATCAATTTCCGCATTATGGAAAACGCCCGTAATACAGCGTGGGGCTTTCATAGGGAGTCATGAAGAAAACAAACTCGATGATATCCGCGCGGTTGAAGCCAACCACCGACCATTTAACAGAAGGGCTGGCGTCAAATGAGAAACTGCCCGGGGGCGAAGCGAACAGAACAGGGTTGTTCCAACTCGCGCCGCTTTTTCGGATGGTGCAAATATCGTCCATGGAGGTGCAGGTTGCATTTAACGGATGCCCGTGCCCGATGATGTAAACCTGCCCACTGCTGTTGATGGCGACAGCTGGATCATGCGTGAACGCCGCGAGCGGTTGGTCCACCCAGCCTGAGCCGTTGTTGCTCACATAGTGGATGCGCCCATAATCGCCGACCGACGCGTCGAATTCCTGGATGTATGCCATGTGCTTGGCGCCTGAGGAGTCGATGATGAGACTTGGTCCCTGGTCGATGTTGAGTCCGTTTGATGGACTCGTCCACACCGGGGATGTGCTGGCTGTTTCAATGGAGCCCCATGTTCCGTTTGATTGGCGCGCGCGGGTAAGGATGACAGGCGGGTTGACCGCTTGCGAAATCCACGCCACGGTGAGGGAGTTGTTCGCCGGTGAGATGGCCAGCGAAGGATGATTTGCGCTCCCTGCCGTATCCACTTGGGTGAAGCCGCCTGTGGGGGTGAGTGTGTTCGATCCGCTGTTGTAGGTGTAAGCGCGGTGAAGGATGTGGTTATTGTTTGTCCAATAGCCGACGTGTAACGTTCCGCCCGGCTCCATCATCCCACTGATGCCGCTCGTCCCAACATACGGAGACCCGCTCACCGATCCGCTATCGGAGGCGAGGGTGATGGCAGATTTGAACGAATTGGTGGATGTGTCGAATGGATAATCTTTGAACTCGCCGTTGCGCAAATTGATCAACACGTGGATGATCGTCCCGCCGTTGTACACCGCGTCTACAGAGAGAATACTGCTGGATTCGTTGAAGGTGATGGGGGCGGCAAAGTCGCTGGCTGAGTTGGGGAAGCCGGCGCTGTTGGTGCGATAGACGCGCAGGAGCGAGGATGAATCCTGACTGGAAAACAGGTAAAGGAAATTATTGGCAGTGCGCACGACCTGGTGAGGAATCACATCCGCGCCACCGGGTCCCACTGCGAAAACGGCAGATCCAACAGGCGCGCTTGTTGTGTTGGTCGGCGTTGGCGTAAATGTTTCAGTCGATGCGGCAGAGGTTACTGTGGGCGTGTGCGATGCGGTCGATGTGGCGGTAGGCGCGTTCGAGGTCAGCGTGGGCGTATTGGTAATGGACGGCGTTAAAGTTGGACCGCCCGGTGTAATCGTGTCGGTCGCAGTCGGACCGCCCGGTGTAATCGTCAGAGTCGAAGTTGACGCGTTCGATGTGAGCGTAGGGGTTTTGGTCAACGTGGGCGTCGACGATGGTCCGCTCGGAGATTTTGTGCGGGAGGATACCGGCACGGCGGTAAATGTGCGAGTCGGTTTTTTGATCGTGCCGGGAGGCAGGACAACAATGGTAAAGGTCGGGAAGGGCGTGGAGGTTGGGAAAAAAGTGGGCCGGGCTGTCAGGGTATCTGTGAACGCCGGCGCGGATGTTGATGTGAAAGTGAGCGTGTTGGTTGCGGTGGGAGCGCTGGCGTTTCTGTGCCTGAACAGAATGCCAAGCAAGATCGCCGCGCCGCACACGAACAGCAAAAGGATCAACGCGATGGTGGCGACCTGTGTCGAGCGTTTGTTGAAGTTGACGTTCATCGGAGTTGAGCCTTTCCTGTTCTGTACAGTACGGCAAGGTTCACCTTGCGAGCGGATGGGTCGCCGCCACACCCTGCGCAAAATCGATTTTGCGGCGCTATGGAATATTTCCAATATTAATTGCAAAACGCCGGCGCGTCAAAAAAATTCACCGAGGTGATGAACCAGCCCGCGTTCAGTTTTTGAATCGTGATCGTCTGCGGCAGCAACGCGGGAGCGGCGCTCGACACGATCTGCCCATCCGCGCGGAGGTAGACGGTGGTCGCCCACACTTCGCAGGTGTCTACTTCCAAATGAGCGTCGCTGATCACGCGGATGTCGTTGATGTAACTGTTGTAATAATCGACCTCCGAGATCGACGCCAGCCCCTGTTGGTTGAGCGCATCGATCTCAGCGAATAGATTTTCGAGAATATCGCCCGCCATGATCGACGACGCGATCGACGCGTCGCCGTTTCGATACGCCAGGATTTGCAAATCAATGGCTTCGGTCAGAAAGTCGCTGACTTCCTCTTCAAGTTCAGGCGACACATCCGCCTGTTCGGGGAAGAGCGGATTCGCGCCGTTGGCAACCTCCTGCCCGTCGGTCACGCCGTCGCGATCCATATCCGCATCCAGCGGGTTCATGCGGTTGACCACTTCCACGCCGTCGCTCAAGCCATCGTTGTCGCTATCTTTATTATTGGGATCGGTGCCGGTGACGAGGACTTCGTCGCGGTCGGAGATTCCATCCTGGTCTGAATCATCCTCCGCGCTGGGAGGCGGCGCATCCTCCGCAGGGACATCTGGCGCAGGCGGTGGGGCGCTTGCCACACCGTACAGACTTTGGGCGCCGGCGATATCGTCATTCCCGAGGAAGCGATGTGGTCCTGAATAACTCGGGAACATCAACGCATTCGAGTCGTTGCTGTGACCCAGCCCCAATGTATGCCCGATCTCATGCGCGGCGACGGTGAGCAAATCGACGTTGCGCGTGTCGCTGTTCACCCAGCGTTCCGCATCGTCGAAATGGAGGAAAACCTGCCGGTCTTCGTAGGGGTTGGGGAAGGACGCGTGCGCCAACACATCGCCAGACCCGTCAAACGGATCGCCGTCCCCGTGCTCGGCTTCCGCCCAGCCGATGATGATGTCTGCCTGGGAATTGCTGGCAACTTCGGAAAACGTAAGCGGTGTTGATTGCGCCCACACTGCAAATGCCTGCCGCACCACCTCTTGTTCCTCGTTGCCCGATAGCGCGCCTGTCCCGTTTACGAAGAAATAGGCGATCTCAAGTTTGTTCCACTGTGAGATGGCGCGATATTCAGAGAATGCCGCGCTTTCATTTCCGGGGGCGGGCAGATCGTCGTAGCGATATTCAGGCTCGGATGTGGGGGCAGTGGTGAAGTTTCCGCAGGCAATGGAAACAAGAGCAAGAACGATCATCGCCTTGAAAAAATGCAGGCGTTTGGGCAGGCGCATGAGGGTACCTCCGTAAAAGATTGTCCTTTTATAGCACATGCCCATCGGCATATCAAGATAACGATTCTCCTTATGTAACTTTCTCAAAATCTCCCGAATAAACAACTCCCCGCTGGTTGTGCCGCAAAGTTCACTTTGCGCTTGCGGCGTTATTTCAAATATCGATCAAGGAACTCGATCGTCCTCCGCATTGCCGCGCTGAAGTAGTTCGAGATATTGTGGTTGTCGCCCTCGTATTTGTAGAGTTCCACGAACTGACCGGCGTCGAGCATTTGAAAGAACAGGTTTTCAGAAAATAGCAGGGGCACGTCTGTGTCGTTCGTGCCGTGATGCAATTGGATCGGGCCGGAGATATCCGCGAGGTACGAATTTGACGAGATGGAGTTCCAGAACTCGGGGTTTTCCTCCGGCGAGCCGAATTGATCCACAAACGTAGAACGCCACGAGCCGGGGCGTGGCGACGAGTCAGGAGACGCGCCTGTGCCGCGCCGCCAATTGTATAAAAGATCCGGGTAGGAAGCGACCACGCCTGCCCAGATCACGCCAACTTTTACATCATCCGTGATGACCATTGAGCGCAGGGTGATGTATCCGCCCATGGAGTGCCCCCACATGCCGATGCGGTTTGGGTCGGCATCGGGATAGCGTTTCATCGAAGCGACTGCGTTCAAGATGTCTATGGTGTAATCGGGTCGGCTGTATCCGCCTAGCGCTTCGCCTTCGGAGTTGCCATGCCCGCGATAATCGGAGCGGAAGACGATATATCCGCTTCGGGCGATGAGATCGACGTAGGCAACGTAACGTTCGGTAGTCACATATACATCAGGCGGAATGTATCCGTGATTGAAGATGACGACGGGCCAGCCGCTGGCGGGTTTTTCTCCGTTGGGCACGGTCATCAGCGCGTAGATTTTGAGTCCCTCGGAGAGATACGAAACGATATAGCGGTTGTAGTTCGCGCCGGGGTCGAGCGTCGTTTCGATGACCGCATCACTGCCGGGGTATTCGCGCGCGCGCATGGCGTCGATCGATAGTGGGTGCGGAATGGGCGTGGCAGTTGGGGAGGCGGTGAATGTGTAGGTCGGCGCGGTTGTCTGTGTGGGCGGCGGAGGGGTCCGAGTAGCCGATACAGCCTCGCTCGTCGGAGAGGATGCGTTGCTTGTTATCCCGCAAGAGTGCAAGAGGAGGATTCCCGCCAGGAGTGTGAAGTTGGCGGCGCGTAATTTTTTCATGGAATTACGACGCTGTTTTTCGGCAGGTTATTACTCCTTGATGGTTTGGTTGAATCAAAAAGCCCTCGACATGGCGAGGGCTTTTGTGTAGATCGCGCGTGATTATTGTCCTTTGAGTTTCCAGAGTTCCACGCCGGCGTTGTCGTTGCCGTTCGCCTGGAAGAGCAGTTCGTTGTTGAACACGATCAGATAGGCGGGGCCGTCGTTGCCTGCCGGGTTCACATCACCGACGAGTTTCGGGGAAGCGCCGTCGAACTTCCACAACTCGATCCCTTTCCCGTCGTTGCTGATGGCGCTGAAATATAACGAGCCATTGAACACGGTGAGGAAGGTTGGGTTGGCGTCGCCGGCTTCGGGGTTGATATCGGTCACGCGGATGGGGGCGTTTGTCCCGTCGTATTTCCACAATTCGACGCCTTTGGCGTCGTTGCTGATGGCGCTGAAATACAAGGCGTTGTTGAATACCGCGAGGTGGGCGGGGTTGGCGTTGCCTGCTTCTGGATTGATATCGCTCACGCGGACGGGGGCGGTTGTGCCGTCGAACTTATACAACTCTACGCCCTTGCCGTCTGTGCTGACGGCGCTGAAATATAAGGCGTTGTTGAATACTGCCAGATACGAGGGATTCGAATCGCCCGATCCGTTGATGTCTGCGATCAACTGGGTGGAGGTGCCATCCGTTCGCCATAGTTCATTTCCCTTGCCATCGGAACCCGTTGCGCTGAAATATAGGAAGTTATTGAACACGGTCAGGTAGGCTGGGTTTGCATCCGCCGCGCCGGCGTTGATCTCCGCGACCCTGCCGGAGTCGGAGCCGTTCCAGCGCCAGAGTTCCGCGCCGTTGCCGTCTCCGCCGTTCGCCCTGAAATATAACGCGCCGTTATACGAGGCGAGGTGTGCCGGGTCGGAGCCGGTGGGACCCGGGTTGATATCGTCTGCAATGCTGGGGAGCTTTGTGGTGGGGTCGTATCTCCATAACTCTGCGCCGGCGTTATTATTCCCTGTGGCGCGCAAGAATAACTGCCCGTTGAAATTCGCGAAGTACGCCGGGTCGGAATTTGGGGGTCCGGGGTTGATATCTGCCACGCGCTCGAAGGTGGTTGTTGACGGGCTCACTGCCGATACCTCAAGCGAGAACTGTTTGGTGGAGGCTTCTATGCCGATCACTGTGATGACGACATCGCCCGAAGTGGGAACGGTCCCTGTGAAGGTGAGGTTGGTATCCTGTGCCTTGAGCGCGCTTCCGCCCGCGGCGGTGATTCCAAGCGTGAGGGTGTTTGCGGGTCCCGTAAGTTTTATGGTGAGGGTTTGCCCTTGTGAGACCGCCGCCAAGTAACGGACTGTCGCTGTGCCGGTGACTGAACCCACGACGTTTGTGCCGGTGCTTCCAATGGGGAATGTGATTCGAATATCACTTGTTCCGGGCTGGGGCGTGACCGGTGAGGTGGAGGGGCAGGCTGTCACGGCGGTTTGAGCCGGCGTGGCTCCCCCGGCGGAATTCAGCGGGATCTTGAGGCAGTTCCCCAGGGAGGGAGAAACGATGGTTCGATTTGCCGCTTTTAAGACGATCACATCCGCGTTGAATCTCGTGGCGATGTTTTCCCACGTGTCGCCAATTTGCGCCACGTAGTATCCTGCGCAGGGAGGTCCGAAGATGGTCCCTTTTGAGCCGATGTTGGGGACGTTCACGGTCATTGCGGGCAGGATGTAATGCAGGTTTGGAATCTGCGGGTTGGCGGCAAGCGTCGCGTTGATATCCGCGCCATAGCAACGGGCGATCTGGTACAGCCATTCGCCGCTGACGACCGTGTGTGAAATGTTCGAGCCCTTGGCGTAATTGCCGCCGGTGATGACGCCTTTTGTGACCACGCCGTTAACTGCCGGGGAGGTAACGCCTCCGCCTGTGGCGGTGACGGTGTTGGTGATGTTTGCCGCGTCCAAGTCTGCCTGTGTGACGGTGTATTGCGCCGAGCAAGGGATGGATTCGCCGGGACCCAGAGTGCGGTTGGCAACGTCGCAGTTGATCACCGCGGTTTGTTTGCTGTCCGTCACTTTGAATTGGTCAGGACCGATCGGGGCAGCGCCGGTATTTTTGACGCCGTACGAGTAGGTGATGATTTGCCCCACCGCGTTGTACGTGGTCGTACTCGGTGTGACCGTCACAGTAAGCGCCTTGTTCACCGCCGCCATCGGCACGGTGGTCGTGGCAGTATTCGAGGTAATTCCGCCGATCTGCGCTGTGGCAGTGCTTGCCACCGAACCGGCATTGAGATCGTTCTGCGTGATCGTATACGCCGATGCGCAGGTGACGGTCTCGTCTTTATCGAGGTTGTTATCTAGGTTCCCCACGGTGTTGACTGCATTGCAAACGGGCGGAGTCGTTCGGTTATCCGCAACCGTGACGGGACCGGTGAGCGTTGGGTTGCCGGTGTTTTTCACCGAATACGAATAGTTAATCGTTTGCCCGACCGTGTTGAACACGGTTGTGCCGTTAACCGCCACAACCGCCAGGCTGACCGACGGAATATCGCCTGAGAAGTTAGATGGTGTTACATCATCCTCAGGTGTTGCCGTTGGACGCGCGATACAACCATAAAGAAATAATGAAGTAGCGACCCCCAATGTGATAAATCTCTTGAATGTGGTCATCCTCAGTACCCTTTCCCTTTCTGCCAGTAAAACGGGAGATACCCTGTTCGTTGGTTTAGTATAGCCATTTTGACGGGATTTTACAACCGGGCGTTCCAGACGTTTCATGGCTTTCTCAAAGCCTAGATTGCCGACTCTTTAGTACACGGACTTCTCGGAACTGACGGATTTTTTTCCGTTTTTCACGGAGAGCCCCGTGTTGTCCGCGCGATCTGTGTACAACAAAAGATTTGTCAAGAGATAATGAGAAAGCCATACCAGACTTTTCTGAATGGGGCGAGGAAATACTACGATCGCAGCCACAGAGTCCGCAGAGATTTTGAGTTTTCCTCGGCGACCTCTGTGAACTCTGCGACAAAGAAAGGATTAGCCCGACATTTTCACTGCTCCCTGTGAGCGTCAAGTTGAATGTCAGTCGCGGTCAGTTGGTATAATTCCGTCCATCTTTCTTTCGGAGCAACCTCACGCATGTCAAAAAAACTCACCGGCAACGAAATCCGCCAGAACTTCATAGACTTTTTCGTCGAGCATGGACATACCGCCGTGCCTTCGATGTCGCTTGTGCCGGGCGGGGATGCCACGCTTCTCTTCACCAATTCCGGCATGGTTCAGTTTAAGGACGTCTTTATCGGCACCGACAAAAAACCCTACACCCGCGCCGTCGATTCGCAAAAGTGTATGCGCGTGGCGGGCAAACACAACGACCTCGAAGATGTGGGGCGCGACGATACGCATCACACCTTCTTTGAAATGCTCGGCAACTGGTCGTTTGGCGATTACTACAAAAAGGAAGCCATCACATGGTCGTGGCAACTGCTCACCGAAGTGTGGGGTTTGCCCAAGGACAAAATTTATGCCACCTGCTTTGAGGACGATCAGGGTAACGTTCCGCGCGACGACGAAGCGGCTGACGCATGGAAAGCGCAACCCGGCTTCGACCCCGATCACGTTTTATTTTTCGGACGCAAAGATAATTTCTGGCAGATGGCAGAGACCGGTCCGTGCGGTCCCTGCTCCGAAATCCATTTGGATCGCGGCGAAGAACACGATAATCTGCGCGGCAAGCCTCATCGCTGCGGCGTGAACGGCGAATGTACGCGCTACCTCGAACTCTGGAACAACGTCTTCATTCAATACAATCTCTTCGACGACGGCCGCCTCGAACCGCTCCCGCAAAAACATGTGGATACCGGCATGGGCTTTGAGCGCATCGTCTCTGTTTTGCAAGGCGTTGATTCGAATTACAAGACCGATCTCTTCGCCGGCTCCCTCGAAGTTTTACGCAGCCTCACCGGTCAGAGTGAAAAAGAAATGCTCGATAACTTCACGCCGTATCGCGTTGTTTGCGATCACGTCCGCTCTGCCGCGTTCCTCATCGCGGATGGAGTCGTGCCGGGCAACGCCGGTCGCAATTATGTGGCGCGCATGATCATCCGTCGCGCCGCGCGTTTCGGCTCCAAGATCGGATTGAACGATCCCTTCCTCGCCAAAGTCGCCCAAGCGGTCATCAATTATTACGGCGATTTTTATCCCGAACTCAAAAAGGCACAGCCTGCCATCTTGGATAATCTGACTCGTGAAGAAATCCGCTTCGCGCGGACGGTGGAGGCTGGCACGGCTCATCTGGAGAATTTGCTCGCCGACTTGAAATCCTCCAATTCTCCAATTCTCGATGGCGGCAAGGCTTTTGATCTGTATGCAACGTATGGCTTGCCCTTCGAAATCTCCCGCGACATCGCCCGCGAACAAGGACTCGACGTGGACGAAATCGCATTCAACGAAGCGAAAGAAAAACACGCGCTTGCCTCCGGCGGCGGCAAAGCCATGGGCAAACTCGGCGGCGAAGATGCGGAGTTCTTTGCGGAGATTTTGAAAGACTTACAAGGGAAAGGCAAACTTGGCGCGAATGGTGTTGAGTATGATCCGTATACAGGCACAAACGTAGACAAGTATACAGGTACACAAGTAGATAAATCTACCGGTTTAGAAGTGTTGGCGCTGGTCGTGAATGGACAATCCGTCAAATCGGCGTCACTTGACGACCAGGTTGCAGTCATCCTTCCAAAGACAGGCTTCTACATTGAGTCGGGTGGGCAGGTGGATGATACGGGTTATATCAAATCTCTCCCCCCATTTTCGGAGAAAATGGGGGGAGACGGAGGGGGGTGGGAGATCGAAATCACATCCATGCGCCGCGCGTCGGCAGGAGTCATTGTCCACGTTGGCACGGTGATCTCCGGTCAACCCAAAGTAGGCGACAAAGCCGTCGCCGAAGTGGATGCGACCCGCCGTCACGACATCATGCGGAATCACACCGCGACTCACTTACTACACAAAGCATTGCACACTGTTTTGAGCGATCAAGCCACGCAAGCGGGATCATTGGTCGCGCCGGACCGTCTGCGTTTTGACTTCAACCATCCCGAAGCGTTGACCTCTGAACAGATTGAACGCATCGAGCGCATGGTCAACGAAGCCATCGCGGCGGATATGCTCGTACATAAAGAAACCAAGTCGCTGGACGAAGCCAAGAAGGAAGGTGCGATGGCGCTGTTTGGCGAAAAGTATGGAGAGACCGTGCGGACGATTTCGATACTCGAAGGTTCGTCCAGCAGTTCAACTGCTGGACAACAAAAAGGATCGTTCGGCAGTTCAACTGCCGAGAGATCGAAGTATTCCTACGAACTCTGCGGCGGCACGCACCTCGAACGGACATCGGACATCGGCGCGTTTCTTATTGTGAGCGAAGGCTCTGTCGCGGCGAATGTGCGGCGGATCGAAGCGGTGACGGGTCGCGGCGCGTATGAGTTGATCGCTAAACGATTCAAGACGTTGAAACAATCAGCGGCGTTGCTGAAAACTTCTGTAGATGAAGTTCCGCAGAAAGTGGAAAGTGGGCAGGAAGAGATCGCCGAGTTGAAAAAAGAGGTTGCGAGTCTTCGCGCGCAAGCCGCGCTGTCCTCTTTTCAGTCTCTAGTCTCTAGTCTCAAGGTTTTTAATGATGTGAACATCCTCGCGGCAGAGATTCCTGATTCCAACGCGGACAGCCTGCGTATGCTCGCCGACAAGTTCCGCGAGAAATATCCGCAGGGTGGAGTCGCTGTACTGATAACTGGATCAACTGTAATCGCAGTCGTGACCGAGGATCTCGTCAAGCGCGGACTCAAGGCGGGCGATCTCATCACCGGTATCGGCGGCAAGGGCGGCGGACGTCCCAGCATGGCGCAGGGGAGTCTTGCTGGCAATGCGAGCGAAGGGCTGAAAAAAGTAACGCGGGTTGTCGAAGAAAAATTGAAATAAGACCGTAGGGCAGACCGACGAGTCCGCCCAAAAAACTCCGGAACGCGGACTTTAGTCCGCGTTCCGGTATTCGGTTAGGCTCTTAGTACATTGTTCCCTCTCCATATAAATGCGTAAGGGATTATGATTGTCTCAAAAGGAGTTCAAATGTCTCGACTATTTAAAGTTTCAATGTTTGCGATGGTCATCGTTTTTCTGCTTGCCTGTTCGTTGATCACCAACCCGATCAACGATGTGAAAAATACGGCGAATACCGCGCAAGCCATGGCAACCGATGTAAGTTCTTTTGCGAGCGCCATGCCAATGGAAACGCTGGTAGCGTTGGCGACCAATTTGCCTCTTGGAACGTTGGAAGCGTTGCCGAGCGAAATTGCGCAGATCGGAAATTATTTCGATCCGCAGGGAACGCCCGTTGCCGAATGGAACGGCATCCCAATCATGCCGCAGGCGACGGCTGGACAAGAGTTCGACGCGAACAATTACAGTTTCAAGTTTACAGGAACCGCCAAAGAAGCAGTGGATTTTTATGACAGCAACCTGACGACCGCTGGCTGGTCTTCGATGGTGACAACTTCGGAGGGGCAAGGCGCTTTGCTTGTCTACTCGAAAGAGGATAAGTTCCTGACCATTACCGTTACCAGCGCGGATGACGGCACTGTGGTGTGGATGTCGCTGACGCAATAGTTCGAATTATGATATTGAAAAAGAGACGGGCGCACAGCCCGTCTCTTTTTTTCTTGTTCACTTTCTATTCCCCTCGCCGCGCCATAAACCAGCCCCAACCTTGTTCGCCTCTGCGGTTGCGGACGAGTTTCTCCTGCCATGACTTTCTGATCTCAGGCAATGATCCGTCGTTTGGCAGTTTTGCCAGTTCGAGTTCGAGATAATCGCCGAAGAGCGGAGTCTTGTCCATTGCCTGCACTTCGACAAAACCAGCCTGTTCGATGAGTTTGCCGTAATCGCTGACGGTATGCAAATCGTAGCCGCGTTGGGCAACGTATGCGAGAAACTCGTCGCTGTGTTCGCCATCGCCCCAGCAATAATCGGTGAAGAATAATAAGCCGCCGGGTTTGAGCGCGCGTTTGAGCGTTTGGAATAATTTTGCCTTTTCGGGGATGTGCAGATAGGCGTCGCGGCTGTATGCCACGTCATAGTTCGAGTCGAAACGGCTTTCGAGGATGTCGCCAAATTCAAAGGTCACGCGTGAATTGAGATTCAATTCCTGTAAACGCTCGTTGGCAAGCGACAGCATGTTGTGCGATAAATCCAAACCGTGAACATGCGCGCCATATTCCTGCGCCATGTGAAACGCCGAACCGCCGAGACCGCTTCCGACATCCAACACTTCCATCCCTAATTTCAAATTTAGCATCTTGACGATCTCGCGTGTGCTGTCCAGCCCGCCTGTGCTGACGAACGCACGACCGTAAATCTTCTCGTATTTCAAAATGCCTTCGCGGGTATATTGGCTGGCGTCCAATTGCGAGCTTTGTTCCTCCACGGAGGAGGGTGTGTGGGTTTCGATCAGAATGTCCATTGATTGTTTCCTTTGAAAATAAAATTAAGACCCTAAAGGTTTCTAAAACCTTTAGGGTCTTTGTGTTGTAAAAATCTAAAAAGCGAAATCAGGGTTCAAGCCGTTTTGCGGATCGAGTCTTTCATTCCCTGCCAGCGACTCTACGTAGGCGTGCAGATCGTCCACCGAATTGATGATCACATCCGCAAACGGGATCAAATCCTTCGCGGCGGAGACTCCCGAAAGGACGCCTACGACCAACCCCGCGCCTGCCGCGCGTCCCATTTTCAAATCTGATGTTGTATCACCGATCACCATCACTTTCGATGGAATGATATTTATGCGTTGGCAGATCGTCGTCACCATATCGGGCGCGGGCTTGGAGGGAATCCCATCGTCTGCGCAGGCCATCGTTGCGATGAATTCTTCGATGTCGAACGCCTCGATCATTGCCTGAGTCGGCGCGCGGTCGTCGGATGTGGCGATCCCGATCTTGATATTCTGCTTATGCAGGTTGCTGAACAACGTCCATGTGTCGGTAAATTGTTTTGCCAAAACAACAGGATCAGGGATGCGCCAGCCCTCTTCCACGATATGTTCTGCCTGCTCAGCGGATAATCCCTGCGCCTGCATAACTTCGACAGTCAATTGACGCAACTTTCCCATTGGTGAAGCTGCCATCATGCCGTGTGCCAGAACTTTTTTCGCCGCTTGGTCATAACCGAACGCGTCGCATAACGCGTCACGCACATGGATCCCGCTGACCTGATGTAACTGTTCCGCCAGAACCAGCGCCCAGCCGCCCCACATCGCGTCAAAATCTATGAGTGTGCCGTCCTTGTCGAAAATGATCGCCTGCGCCTTAAAGTGTTTCAAATCGTTCAACAATTTTTTTCTCCCAAAATCCGACCCTCAAATTGTGGAACGCTGTGGGTCTTTTCAATGAAGTGAATTTTATTGCGGCGCATATTGTACTTGTTTTTTGCATCCCGCGTTCGCCATGTGACTATCTTTAATTAGTCTGTGCGGACAGGCTCATTGGGAATCGCCGTGATAGAACCTTTTTGGTACACGGAATTCACGGGAAACACGGAGAAAGAACGGGTACTTAAAAGGTTTTTCCGTGAAATCCGCGTAATCCGTGTACAAGAATCACGGCAACTCCTAGAGAGCCTGCGGACATATAGGCGTTGTGACTGCGGGTCAAGTTATAATCAACCTCGATGAAAACAAAGATCATCACCCTCGAATCGCACGATGACCTCATCTCCGTCCGCGACAGGATGTCGTGGGCGAAGACGCCGCGCATTTTGCTGGTGGCTCCCAAGTTCGAGAAGATCGCGCTTCGGCAAGTGGACTTGAAAGTTTTGCAGAGACACGCGTCGTCGCTTGGGGCGCAGTTGGGAATCGTCACGCGCACGCGGCGTGTGCGTGTGGATGCTGAGTCGCTGGGGATTCCTGTTTTCGAATCGACGGGCGAGGCGCAGAAAGAGGCGTGGGCGCAGAGTCCGCCGAAGAGGTTGACGCGAAAGCCTCCAGCGAAGAATCTGCGTGAGAAGCGGGAGCAGGTTCAAGTGCGGGAAGAAGCGTGGCGCGCGCATCCTGCCACGAGGTTGGGCGCGTTCATCGTCGGTGTGTTATCCGTGTTTGCCATCGTCGCCTTGTTTATCCCGCGCGCGCAAATCCGATTACAACCGATCACTGAAACGCAGAGCATTGTCTTGCCTGTGATTGCGAATGAATCCACCGAGTCTGTTTTTGTCACGGGCAATATTCCTGCGCGCGAAAAACGAATCATTCTTGATGGCGCGCAAACTGTTGTTGTGACGGGCGAGGGCGTTGTGCCGCAATCGAAAGCAACTGGCGTTGCGGTGTTTCGCAATCTCACGTCGAACGCGGTGACGATACCCGCTGGCACGATCATCGAGGCGGCGCGTGATGCGCTCGTGCAATTCGTGACTCTTGAAGATGGCATTATCGCCGCGGGCGTTGGCAAAGAACTTGAGATTCCCATCGAGGCGGTTGAGAGCGGCGCGATCGGCAACCTGCCCGAAGATTCGTTGATCGTCATTCGCGGCGCGCTTGGGCTTTCGCTTTCGGTCACGAACCCCGAGCCGACGGAGGGCGGGCGCGAGCAATCGTCTGTGCAGGCGAGTGATGCGGATCGCGCGCGCGCGAAAGAGTTGTTGATGAAATCTCTCGACGAAGACGCGCGCATAAAATTTTTAAACGACGTTGCATCGGGCGATATTCTTTTCGATAAAACAATTTCTGTTTCTCAAATTTTATTGGAGGACTATGATCCGCCCGCGGGTGCGGCGGGAACCACGTTGACGTTGACCATGCAAGTGGAATATTCCGCGCGTTACGCCTCCGCTTCAGACCTGACCCAACTTGCCTCGCTTGCGTTGAACGCGTCTCTCCCTTCGGGCTTTCACGCCTCATCCTCCACGCTGACGATGGACTCAGTTGGGAGTCCCGTTCTCGATGAATCAGGTTCGGCGCGTTGGCAGATCCGCGCCGAGAGGCAGATCGTTCAATCGGTTGATCCCACGCAAATCACAACTTTGATTCGCGGCTTGAACGTGGATGAAGCGCGTTCGCGTTTGGACGAGTCGTTTGATTGGGAAAGCCAGCCTGAGATTTCGATGTTCCCCTCATGGTGGAAGTGGATTCCGTTGCTGCCGTTTCGGATCGAGGTGGTGGAGTAAAAGATGAAGGATGAATTATGAAGGATGAAAGCAGAAAGCAATGAGTTTCACGTTTCAAGTTCCGTGTTTCCCGCTCTACTTGTCTACTTGCTGTAAGACACGGTAAACTCGTACCTGTCAGAAAAACCAGAAAAGTAATACCTGTCGGAACTTTAACAATTCATACCAAAAGCGGCAAAAGACCTGTGAGGGCTTGCAGGGTCAAGTCGTTCGT
>Ga0138256_10002878_pt1 | contig 18381 bp, 17 predicted proteins | sample KNB2016incub_MG_FD_105486 | JGI IMG/M metagenome (GOLD analysis project Ga0138256, IMG submission 105486) | Active sludge microbial communities from wastewater in Klosterneuburg, Austria - KNB2014incub_MG | ecosystem: Engineered > WWTP > Activated sludge > Unclassified | place: Austria... | reverse complement strand
TGTTCCGTGAACCTGAGTGCCATCCTTGCCAAGGCAGGAAAGAAGGTCTTGCTGCTCGAACTGGATCTGCATAAACCCAAAGTAGGGTTCAGCTTAGGTATGACCAGTCAAGCGGGCCTCAGCAACGTCTTAATTGGTAAGTTGCCATGGAAGGACGCCATCATGCCTACCCAGTTCGAGAATTTCGATGTGCTTCTTGCGGGACCTACACCACCGAATGCATCGGAGCTGGTGTTGAGCAATGAACTTGAAAAGCTATTCACCGAAGCCAAAGAAATTTACGACTATATCATGGTGGATACGCCACCCGTTGGTCTCATTACCGATGCGGTCCTGATGATGCGCTACATGGACGCTACTTTGTTCGTGTTGAATACACGCTTCGCGAACAAGGATCACGTCAACAATGCCATGGAAGTGTTGACCACCAGTGGCGGAAAGAACAGTGGTTTCATCCTGAACGGTGTTCGGATGAAGAAGAGCAAGTACTACTACAATACCAACTACGGCTACGGCTATAGGTATGCGTATGGGTATGGCTATGGTTATGGCTACGGAAAAAAGAATAAAGGTGCCGACGGCCGTAAGGATAAAGAAGCGTGATCGGCATGACAAAAGTGAATGTAGAAAATGATCATGGCCAGCATTGGGATGTTGTTGTAAGCCCTGATCAACCGTGGTGGAACATTGACTTCAAGGAGATCTGGCAGTACCGCGATCTGCTTTTATTATTGGTGCGCAGGGACCTTTTGGCGATATACAAGCAAACCGTACTTGGACCCTTGTGGCAATTGGTGCAGCCATTGCTCACCTCCCTTATGTTCGCATTTGTTTTCGGTATGATGGGCCGCATGGCGGCAGAGGGAATTCCGCCCACGTTATTCTACATGGCAGCAGTAGTGCCGTGGATCTTTTTCGCCAACGTGTTGAATAAGACATCGACCACCTTGGTGGCGAATGCGAACTTGATGACCAAGGTCTACTTTCCGCGACTTATTGCACCCTTGGCAACTACGCTGTCAACAGCAGTTAGCAGCTTGATCCAATTGGCCTTGTTCTTTATCATCGCTTTAGGTTACCGGCTGTTTGCTGGGTACGCATGGACCTTGGATAGTTCCATCTTGATGCTACCCATATTGTTACTCATTTTGGTCGGATTGGGATTTGGTCTCGGAGTGATGGTATCTGCTATGACCACACGGTTCCGTGACCTTGCGTTCTTAGTGAGTTTCGGCGTTCAGCTATTGATGTATATGAGTCCGGTTATCTTCCCGTTGGAAAAGGTAGATCAGGGATCGAAGTTGAGAATGGTCCTTGAATTGAATCCGATGACGCCAGTGATCGAAGGCTTCAGAGCCGTTTTGATAGGTTCATACATGGAATGGACCACCTTGTTCTATTCGTTCGGATGGATGGTCGGGGTCATACTATTAGGCTTGGCCATGTTCCGTCGTGTGGAACGCACTTATGTAGATGTAGTTTGAGATGAGTGAATTGGCCATACGTGTAGAAGATGTGCACAAGCGCTATCGTTTGGGCACTATCGGTAGTGGCTTGATCGCCGATGAAGTGAAAGCCATCTATGCCCGCTTGACCGGGAGGTCGGACCCGCGCCTTACCGTTGATCAAGAAAAAGACCTTCAACGCCAAGGAATGGATTTCTGGTCATTGCGCGGCGTATCGTTCGATGTGAAGAAGGGGGAGATACTTGGAGTGATCGGGCACAACGGTGCCGGAAAAAGCACACTGCTTAAGTTGCTATCAAGGATCACGTTGCCGACCAAGGGAACGATAAGGATGACGGGAAAGGTGTCCAGCTTGCTTGAAGTTGGTACGGGTTTCCATCCTGAATTGACGGGAAAGGAAAATATTTATCTCAATGGATCCATCATGGGCATGCGCAGGGCGGAGATCACTGCACGCTTGGATGAGATCATTGAGTTCAGCGGCATTGAACATCACATTGACACACCTATCAAGCGTTATAGCAGCGGCATGAAAGTGCGTCTGGGATTTGCTGTTGCGGCACATATGGAACCGGACATCCTGATACTTGATGAGGTACTTGCGGTCGGAGATTCAGCATTTCAAAAGAAATGTCTAGGAAAAATGCAGGAAGTTAGTTCCAAAGAAGGGAGAACTGTTATTTTCGTTAGTCATAATTTATCCGCCGTAAAGACACTATGCGCCAGAGCCGTCCTGCTCGATCATGGCCAGGTTACATATACTGGAGATACTTCCGATACCATCGAATATTATCTGAAAGCCAATAATGCGGCGTTGAGTAATGTTCGAACATTCGGCGATGATCTCGATCGCGAAGAGTTTAAATTGGAAGAGATCAGTTTCAAGTCGGTAGGTGGAACGGTTGATGAATTGTTGGATGAATATCATACGATAGAGATCCACCTGAAGATCCATATGAAACGCAATGGGAATAGGAGTAGAGTGAATTTTGCAATGCTCGATGATCACGGAGTTGTGCTCTTCGTATTCAGTTCAGCGCGGGGTGATGTCCATATGCATGATGGCTTGAATCATTTGGTATGTACGTTACCGGAAGGTTTTATGAATATCGGTACCTATTTCCTTTCCATGTACTTGTTACAGGATGAGAAGACGTTGTTGCATCATGAGCCCAACATAGCTTCGTTGCAGATCCACGAGGGGGAGCGCGAGGTCGGAAAATGGATGGGGAGGGAATTGGGTTTCATTAAACCTCGATTCGATTGGCGCAACGGATCAGTTTAGTAATCAAGGTGGCTCAGTAATTAATAATTGTCATGCAGGATCCGATATACGTGACCAGAGCCTTTCTGCCTCCTCGCGCGGAATTCGATGATTTGGTGGATAGGGTTTATGAAAGCCGTATTCTTACCAATAAGGGTCCTATTCATAATGAATTGGAGGAGACGTTACGTGAACGCTTTGATGTCCCCTTTCTACAGTTAATGGCCAACGGTACCTTGGCTTTGCAATTGGCGATCCGCGCTTTGGGAATTACGGGAAAGATCATTACAACGCCTTATAGTTACGTTGCTACTACGAGTGCGATCTTATGGGAAGGCTGTGAACCGATATTTGTTGATATTGATCCGGTAACGTGTTGTATCGACCCGGATTTGATCGAAGCTGCGATCACCCCGGATACCCAGGCCATTCTTGCTACACATGTCTATGGCATTCCTTGCGATGTTGAAGCAATCGAGATCATAGCTAAAAGACACGGGCTAAAGGTTATTTATGATGCTGCCCATGCATTTGATGTTGATTACAAGGGTCGCAGTATTCTGAATTGGGGTGATGCCAGTACATTGAGCTTCCATGCAACCAAATTGTTTCACACTGTAGAGGGTGGAGCGGTTATCCTACGCGATAAGGATGCAGATCAACGACTGGGACTTTTGCGCAGTTTCGGACACATTGGAGATGATCACTTTTCCTTGGGAATGAACGCTAAAATGAGCGAAGTGCATGCAGCAATGGGAATGGCTGTGTTACCTCACATGGAGGCCATTATTCTTGAACGTAAGGAACTCACTGAGCGCTATTTGAATGCATTATCTAACCACGTTCAGTGTATTGAACGTAAGAAGGACGTGAGTTACAACTTTGCCTATTTCCCAATAGTCGTGAAAAATGTGGCACAGCGAGAACGGTGCATGGCAGGTGCGGCTGAGAAAGGAATTCACTGTCGGCGATACTTCTACCCTTCCTTGAATAAACTTCCTTATGTGGATCAAGTCGAAATGCCTTTCTCTGAAGGGTTGGCTGACCGTGTCATTTGCTTGCCACTCTTTAATGGTCTTGCACCTAGTGATGCCGATCGGATCATCGACGTTATAAATGGCAATTTAGAATAACAATGACAGGTCGGAACAGCATCACGATCGAAAGCGTATTGAATGCCTTGGAGCTACTCGGAGTGAAGTTCACTTGGGTAGGTAAACGGCGAGAGGTCGGAAAGGTTTGTAGTCTCTTGGCCAAAGAGCCGGGTGGCTTATATTACTTCAGCGGAACTAATGCCGCGGATCTATCCGGTCTTGTGGAATCAGTGGTAATTTGTAGACCAGGGCTGGTGTTGGATCAAACGGCAGAATTATCGTTCATCGAGGTGATAGAGGACCCGCAGCTGGTATTTTACAGACTCTGTGCTCATATGCTTGGATCTCGTCCGTTACCGGGTATCCATCCTACGGCGATAATTCACGTTGAAGCAAAGCTTGGTGAAGGTGTACACGTGGGACCATATGCGGTGATCGGAAGCTCGGTGATCGGAAACGATACTATAATTCATGCCCATGTGGTGGTCATGGACGATTGTGTGATCGGCGATCGCGTAGTGATCGAACCGAACTGTTGTATTGGAGGTAATGGGGTTGCGTGGATATGGGATACGGATGGTAAACGCGTTATACTTCCTCAGGTCGGTGGAGTCGTCATTGAAGATGATGTTTTCCTTGGTACGGATGTGACGATCGTACGTGGTATGTTGAATGAAGCAACCACGATAGGTGCGCGAACGCTTATCGCACATGGCTCCAAGATCGGCCACAGCTCTCGACTAGGTAAGGATTGTCATTTGGCCAATAATGTCAGCATCGCTGGCTCAGTCGCGATCGGTGACAGATGCTTCTTAGGATCTGGCTGTTCTGTTCGACCCCATGTAAAACTGCCACCGGATACTATTGTTGGGGTCGGGGCGGCAGTTGTGAGTAATATACTCCAGCCGGGTTGCACGCTGGTCGGAGTTCCCGCTGGTGTTATTGCAAAAAAAGACAAACAGACAGGCGTTCCCCGTAGGCCTGAAGATCACTCGACACGCTTGTAGAACTTGGCCGGATTCCCGAACCAGATCTCATGATCGCCTACATCATGACGTAATTGTGAGCTAGCGCCTATTTCGCTATTTACACCCACCACGATCCCCGGCATGATCACCACATTGGCACCGTACCGTGATCTATCTTTCAATATGCACGTCTTCTTATCCTTTGAGGTCAGATCCGGCGTATCTGTTGCAACGAACCCATACTTTACGACCACATTCTTACCTACAATGGTGCCTGCACTCAGCGTACAGCGGCTTCCAAAGGAACTATCTGCACCGACTACGCATTTACTTCTGATCTCGCAGTAAGCGGTCATCCGCACCCGGTCTCCAATTTCGGCACCCGCACCGACCTTCGAATAGGTCCCTATGAAGCACCCATTACCGATACGAGCACCGCGCTCTATGATAGCAAAGCTCTCGATCTCAACATCGTTTCCGATTTCAACATCGTCCTCGATAACACAAAAGTGGCCCAGCTTCAAGTTTTCGCCAAACTTAACGTTCGTACCTAAGTAATTATTTGATCTGTTCATGGTTTCAGTACATGCGTATCTGGCAAAGTTAGGTCAATTTGTTAGTGTCCTAGATGCGGGTTACATATACTTGGAAAAGCATGAAGGTAGTATGCCACTGCACGAAATGACAGACATGCATGGCTGGTACGGTCTAATTAACGACGAATATGATACATGGTGAAAGGACAAAGTCATTGCTTTCGGTTTTCATAATCGTTTGTGAGCTAACAAAGAACAGTTCTTCTAAAGTTTAAACGGAATTATTCTCGGAGAACTACTCTGCGAATATGGCTTTCCAATTTTGATAGAGGTTCATGGAAATGTTGGATCTTGATCTACGGTTTCGACGATAACGAATCACACAAAGCATATTAAATCCATCTCCACAATAAATACAATTCTTAAACAAATGTTTTGCCCTCACCTAATGTTATCAGATTGAAAGCGAAAAAAGTCACCAACGGGAATGATAGTGAATGTTGGTTTTGCCGAATACGTTCTCTATGGTTCTTCCACATGTGAAAGCACTATCATTGTGGGACAAGCCGATTAAAGCGATCTTTGGCAGTGTTTGTGTCGAACTGAATACTTACGACCAAAAAGAATTACTCAGACTAATACCAATGGAACTTGATCATTTTACAGGGCCTGACAAGCATATTCCTTTGGTGAGTGTGATCATGACCACATACCAACATGCTGCTTTCATTGAGCAGGGTCTTGAAAGCCTACTTTCTCAAAAGACCAACTTCAAGGTAGAAATACTGGTCGGCGAAGATGACAGCACCGATGGTACAAGGGAAATATGTCAGCGCATCGCAAAGAATAATCCGGACCGGGTACGTTTGGTGCTACGCGAACGAAAGGACGTGATGTACATAGGGGGGCAAGCCACAGGACGTGCCAACCTATTGGATCTACTTAGTCGCGCAAAAGGAAAGTACATTGCTTTATGCGAAGGTGATGATCACTGGATCGATCCGCTGAAACTTCAGAAACAGGTGGATCTTTTGGAGGCAGATCCAAAAGCGGTTGGATGCTTTACGGATGTGTTCAACGAGAAGGAAGGGGTACGCACGCCATTTTTTGATGGTATCAATTACAGGATTCCACAAGGCATCACAACTGAACGCGATCTTATCTACGGTTCGGGTATACCAACTTGCTCGCTGGTGTATCGCAGAGAAGCAATGTTGGAGGTGATAGAGCAATTATATCATTCACTCGTAGGCGATACGATTATATTTCTCCACTTGTCCAGCTCAGGTTATTTCATTTATTTATCAGAGTTTACTGCTGTTCGTAACGTACATCCAGGGGGTATCTTCTCGATGCGAAAACGATCACATCAACTAAAAGTGAGACTCACGCTATTGCCCATTATGAATGAAATGACCGAAGGGCGATACGCTGATGAGATCAAGCGTAAAATTCGCAATGCCCAATTGGAACTTTGGCAAGTAGCATTAGAGTCAGGAGATAGGAAATTGATCCAGGAGTCTTGGCAAGCCGTTATGCGGGACCGCAGTGCCGCTGTATGGAATCGAACGACAGCACTCCGCAATTGGTTCAAGGCCTATGTTCCGATCGTAGATGACGTATTCAGTATGGTTCGAAAATGACTGAACCTGCAACTTACCGCGTATAGCAACACCTACTTGGGGCAGCAGGTCCAGAAACAGGTCGCGTGCTTGGGAATTCGCAATTGGCCAATCGCGCCAACCGCACGTTCAACGCTTCATTGGCCGAGTCGTCCATCCACTCATAATCGTTGCTGGCGCTGGACAGTCCAAGAACGGCAGCATCTTGGCAAGCGGTCATGAATTCAGCCCACGTACACAGGCGCTTACCTGCGGACGCACACGAGAGGGCCGCATCGAAAAAATCTGTAGAACCGCCTTGCTGCGTAGGGTCGATACAATACTGCGTGCCAATTTCCACCATATCCGTTGGGCATTCGCGCAATTTACTCGATCTACCGTTCAGTACTTGGAATGCGGTTCCATCGAACACGGTCGATAGCATCATACCTTCTTCAATGTCCGTAGCGAGAAAGGCTTGCCCGGGTCTCCACAACACACTGTAAGTTCCGCCACTCGCAACGGAAATGCTTATGGGGTCAATGGCGTTCGTGGGCGCTGCGATCACGAAATGCGTTCCCGGTTGCAACGGTCCAGCAATAACGGAGGCCGGTATTTGCCAATTGGATCCAGTAACTCCAACAACGGAACGTAACGCACCGGATTGTTCAACCGCAGCGCTAAGAGCACGATCAGCATCGGTTGTTGGTGCTAAGCCATTCAACTGGCGATCGGCTTGCGTGCTTCCGTTCAAGAGAAAGGAATTATCCACTTGTACCTGAGCCCATGTATTCAACCCAACCCCAAAAGCGATAAGGAACATATGTGTCCGCATGGCGTTCATCGTGGGTGATAACAGCATCTACTATTGCCCGTAAGCGTTGAGAATAGTCCCGTATTGCGCTGGCTTCCGCACGTTAACCTGCCGAACATATCGGTACCGTGCGAGTGATTGGACGTATCATCCATCCATTCCCAATCGGTGAAAAGCCCTTGCAACTGATCGCTCAGGATCGTACAACCCACAACATATTCTGCCCACGTGCAGAGCTTACCTCCGAGGTTCGCACAACGATCACGCGCTGGGTGAAAAAGCATATTGGGCACCACGTTCTGTTCCATGCAGAGCCGTTCCGTAACTGAAAGAAAGCCAGGAGGACAACCAACTTCGGGAGCATTCAGAAGGATCATTCGTCCATCGGCATAGAGCACTTCACAAACACCTCCGCTAATGATCTGTCCTTTGGTAGGGAACAGTCCATCAGGCCTGAGCAGTGGCACGGCCGGTGAACCCACTACAAGGTCCACATAAAGCGTAGTGTATAGATCAGCTGGCGAAACGAAACGCAACAACGTGCCATTCGTAAAGGCCGATACTACCGGTGTGGTCGTTAGGACCAAGGTGTCGCCATTCAGCGTCGCTGTACTCCAAGAAAATCCACCGGTGGCAACAGAAGCATTCACGGTAACTGCAGAGCTGCCGGATATCGGAAAGTCAACACCGATCACCGCGCGCTGGGCTTCCGTACCTATGAGTTGTACGGGTTTGTCTGAGTTTACCTGTGCAAAGCAGGCCAATGCAGCGGTTACGGCCAGTAAGGTAAATGCTGTTCTCATCTGTTCATGCAACATCTGGAACGTACACTATCCGTTGGCACTGCCCAGTAGCCATGTTTGCAATCAATTCCGGGGATCGTACCTGTTTCTCCGTTCCCTCCATTGCCGACCCGCTTAGCTCCATTAACGTTATTCGCTGCATCATCCACCCATTCATAATTCAGAACTGTGCCGATGAAACCTGGGGATCGAAGACAACTATGCACCCATTCACTGTTCTTACACAGTCTGGCTCCAATGTTCTTACACGCGGTCATAGCCGCTAAAAAGGTCAGTTCCGAACGCGATGAATCTTCGATACAGAATTCTCGGCTACCAACATGGAAACCCATTTTACAGGGTAGTGTAGTACTGGTAAGCACAACGAAACGCGCACCGTCATATATCAACCGAGCTGGTACACCTGCCTCAAGGTCGGCACTGTCCAGCGGAAGTCCTCCTGCCTTTACGATCAGTTGTGGACCCAGACCATTTAATTCCAATTGAGCGTTGGAATAATTCGCTGTTGTAGGAACGATCGTGACAAGCATTCCAGCAGAATAGTTCATTGGGGCGGGAACAAATGTGCCGTTCAACAAGCTGGTTCCATTGACCGTTGTATAGGTGGTGCGGTTCGTTCGTATCGCATCCACACTTATTGCTGCATCTCCGGTAAGTGGATCATCTAAGCCGGTGACCTGCCGCTCATTCGGGTCGGTACCGTTGAGTACCAATGGCCCGGGGACGATCAATTGTGCATTGCACCAACGGGCGTTACCGATCAATGCGACCAATGGCAACAACACGTAGTATAAAGCACTTTTGAATGTTGACATGGCCATACTGGACCTTCAATATTGGTGCAAAAATAGCTATCCACAAGGCAATTGGACAGTATAAAAGCGTTGAAGGGGATGCATGCGTTCCAGTCAGAAGCAGAAGTCCTATTGCGCACTTCCTGCATTCTGGAAGTTTTTGGACCTTCTCGGGTATCTTCGCGCTCAGAAAATGGAAGTGTCGGTAGTGGTTCCTGTCTATAATTCGATACAGTATATCGAAGCGGCTGTAAACTCCATACTGGCTGTGTCCGAAGTTGCTGAGGTGGTGATCGTGGATGATGGGTCCACGGATGGATCCCATGAACTTGTCCGCCGCTTATACGCCGGCGACGACCGTGTGGTCGTTTACGATCATCCCGGTAGCCTAAATAAAGGCGTTTCCGCAACCCGGAACCTAGGTATGCAGAAAGCAACGAAGGAGTACATTGCATTTTTGGATTCGGATGACCTTTTTCTACCGGATCGGTTCGCGGTGGATCGAAAAGTCTTTGCCGCGCATCCCGATGCGGACGGGGTCTATGGCGCAATAGGCGTGCACTATCATAATGAAGCAGGTCGTGAACAATTCAATAAGGTCTTCGGAACGGACCTTACGACATTGCGTAAAAGGCTGCCTCCGGAACGCCTGTTCGAAGCTTTCATGGGCATTGGTGAGCCGGTTCATGACCTTGGGAATTTTTCGTTGGATGCAGTTACTTTGAAACGAAGCGCATTGGCCAAGATGCCTCAGCTATTGAAAGAGGGAATGGCCATGCATGAAGATTCTGAATTCACCGTGCGACTTGCTTTTTATCTGCGGATGTATCCGGGCAGTATTGAAAAAGCAGTGGCGCTTAGAGGAGTTCATGGCGAGAATCGCATTACCGCGAATGAGCACTCACCGCGGATGCGTTGGCACTATAATGAAGTGCTGTTGGAATGGGCCATGAAGGAGGTGAAGGATCAGCGTGTGATCAATAAGCTGAAGTCCCAAGTGGTGCATGGTGCGCTGAAAAGTGCCGATTCATCCATCGAGAAAAGTAACGCGATCAAGCTCATGCTCCGTACGCCGTCACAATGGAAGCGCGTCGATTCCGCGCATGCTTTTATAGAACTGGTAACTGGAAAAGGCACGTGGAAAACACGCACATTGAAGAACGCCTCCAACGTAGTTTACAGAATACTTTGGAAGATAAATGGTAGCGCACCACCCCTGCCAATTCAAAGTTCTAGCACTTCCTAAGTACCTTACTCAATGACGCTATATCAATGAGTGATCATTCTTTGCCTCCAAAAGTTACCGTGCTAATGACCCTTTACAACAAGGGCGAGTTCGTAGGAGAGACCGTGGAGAGCATACTGAACAATACATTCAGTGATCTGGAACTATTGGTCGTTGACGATGCCAGTACTGATAATGGACTGGAGGTGGTCCGTTCATTCAATGATCCGCGCATTCGGATATTGACCAGTACAAAAAATACGGGTAGAGCTGCGGCGGCCAATCGTGGCTACGATGCAGCGACAGGCGAATATATCGCCGTGGTGGATGCGGATGATCTCGTGGACCCGGAACGTTTCCAAAAGCAAGTGGTGTTCATGGATGCTAACCCGGACATTGGCGCGTTAGGCTCCGCGATCCAAGGGTTCGGTGCAAATGATAGTTTGTTCCGTTGGAAAGAAGATGATACGTACAACAGAGGTCGGCTACTCTTTGGTCTGCCTGTCTCCTATCCCGCTGCGATGATCCGACGCTCCATACTCGAAGCGCATCACATCCGGTGCAATGAGAATTGGAAGATCCCCGGTATGGACTATTTATTCTTCCTGAGTATGGCGCCGCACATGCGGTTCGCTAACCTTCCGGAAGCGTTGATAAAGTACCGTATGGGTGAACAGAACATGCGTCACGGCAGGAATGCGATCACGGACCGGATCGAATTGGATAAGGAAGTTTTTCGCATGGTCGGTTTCCCGATCACGAAGGAGCAGCTCGCACTCCATGTTTACTTAAGTGAAGGAGATCCTGCAGGATTATCGGCCAGCAAAGTTCCTGAGTTGTGGAAATGGGTGAATGATCTCAAGCAGCTCAACCAGAGCAAAGGGGTTTTTCCGGAACCGGTTTTCTCGGAAGAACTTGATCGTCGCTGGCATCGTTTGTTCAATTTATTGGCCGATCAGGATGCGGCGGCAGCACTGGCCCATTCGCGTTGTTCAAGTACGGTTTCACTTGGTAAGATCGCCCATATTGGTAAGCGTGTGGTCCGAAGGATCTCAGGTGATAAGTAGTAGCATTGCTACGTGTATAAACTGCAATTGCAATGAACCAAGAGCCCAAGGTCAGCGTTCTTATGACGCTCTACAACAAAGGAGAATTTGTTGTAGAGGCCATTGGAAGCATCTTGAAAGGGACGTATCACGACTTTGAGGTATTGGTCATGGACGATGCCAGTACGGATGACGGTCCTGCAAAAGTGCGAGCGATCAATGATCCGCGGATAAGGCTTGTTACCTCCGAAAAGAACGGAGGAAGGGCAGCTGCAGCCAATCGGGGATACGAATCGGCACGAGGCGAATACATTGCAGTTCTGGATGCGGATGATTCGGCGCATCCGGAGCGGTTGGCCAAGCAGGTCGCGTTCATGGATGCACATCCGGAAGTGGGTGTTTGTGGAACTGCTGCACGTTATTTCGGGGCGCGTGAGGGAATTGATCGTTGGCCGGCGACGGATCCAGAATGCCGCGCAAAATTGTTGTTCACTGATCCTGTGCTGTACGGTTCAAGCATCATTCGCCGTTCGGTCCTGATCGAGAATAACCTGCGCAGCAACGAGCAATGGCATTTACCGGCAGAGGATTATATTTTCATGATAAGAGTAAGTGGATATGCACGATTCGCGAACCTGCCTGAGCCATTGTTGAACTACCGCATAGGTGAACAGAACCAACGCCATGGCAGGGATCAGGTCCACGACAAAGAGCAGGTCTGTCGGTATGTTTTCGGGTTCTATGGTATTGTTGCTACGGATGAGGAATTCGCCTTACAGCTTATGTTCCACAAACTCAAGAAAGGAACATTCAACAGTGATCGGGTCAGATCCTTATGGAACTGGAGGGCCAAATTGATCGCCATGAACCGGTCACGCCAGTTATTTCCGGCTGAACTGTTCGAAAAACATGTCGAATACTGTTGGGATACGGCCTATTACCTCTTAGCGGACGGTGGAATTGGTGCTGCCATTACCCACATGCGGCTATCCGGAAAATGGCCGTTGGATCGGCTGATGTACTTTATGAAGGTCACGCTCAGACGCTGTATGCGCAGAGGTTGAGAAAGGGATCGGACTCGAGTAACTTGCACACCCGCTAATGAGTTTACCGGTCGTCTCCATCATAACCCCAAGTTTTCAGCAAGCCGCCTACTTGCTGGAATGCATTGCTTCGGTAAGTTCCCAAAGCCGTTCCATCACGGAACATATTGTCGTGGACGGTGGAAGTACGGATGGCAGCGAACGCATCATCCGCGAACATGCCGATCAGCTTCATTGGTGGTGTAGTGAAAAGGACCGTGGCCAAAGTCATGCGATCAACAAGGGGTTGGAACATGCAACCGGTTCCATATTCGGCTGGATCAACAGTGATGATGCCGTATTGCCGGATGCGCTGGCTATCGTATCGGAGGCTTTCGCGCAAGATCCCGAGCTACTGATCTTCGAAGGAATTCGAATGATCCGTCATAAAGATGGTGCCGAAGTACCAGCACCTTTTGATAGCTTGTCGGATACCGAAGCACTTTATCACTCACCGAGGATCGTTCAACAATCCACCTTTTACGCGTTGGATAAAGTGAAAGAGATCGGTGGAGTGGACGAAGCGTTGAACTATGTGATGGACTACGAACTATGGCTGCAATTTCTATTTCGATACGGAACGGATCAAGTGCGCATAGAACCGGTACGGCTTGCATTATTCAGAATGCATGAAGACACTAAAACGGACACGGCGCCCGACGCATTCGTGGACGAAATGGCCGGTGTCCTGCACGGATTATGTTGTGCAGTGGAGCTTCAGGATCTGGCGCAGATACTCTCCGTCGGACATGAACTTCCCAAGGGCTTGCGGGGCATACCGGTAAGCATGGCAGAGCAGGATCGTGTTTCGCGGATGGTCGTTCATTTTCTTTTTAAATGGAACCGCGTAGTACACTCCGAACGCAGGTTCAACGCAATGCGGATATTCCTTGCAACACGCCATGCTGATGCGCACTTGCTCAATACCGAGCAGCAAGAACGCCTACAGGTAATTGCCGATCAAGTAGTTGGTGGAAGTTGGCTTACGTTCCGTGCAAAGCGTAAATGGGATCACCTATGGCGATAAGAGCCAGCGTGGTAGTTCCGGTGTACAATAAGGCACCTTACCTAACGGAATGTTTCGAGAGCATTTTCGCGCAATCATTCACCAATTTCGAAGTAATCGCAGTGGACGATGCCAGTACGGATAATAGCTTGGAAGTATTAAGGTCTTTCAATGATCCACGTTTACGGATCTTGTCCAACCCGGTCAACAGCGGGCCGGGTGTTACTGCTCAGAACGCGATGGATCAGGCAAAAGGCGAGTACATCATTCGCGTAGATGCGGATGATGTTCTGTTGCTGCACCGTTTCAAGGAACAGATCGCTTTCATGGACGCACATCCGGAGATCGGCATCAGCGGTACCAATATCAGCATACTCGGTTTGGATGAAGTGATCAAAAGGCCGACCGCTCCCAACGACTGCAAAGTGCAATTGCTATTCGGTGTCGCGGTAATGCAACCAACAAGCATCTATCGCAGAACGGCCTTGTTGGAACATGACCTACGTTATCAGCAGGAGTGGCCACGGTACGGCGAGGATTGGATGTTCCAGGCACGTGCAGGGCGTATAGTATTGTTCGCTAATTCAGATGATGTCACGGTCCGGTATAGACGTGGAGAACAAGGCATTTCTTTCGGAAGGGATCGGTCGGACGAGCTTCCGGAGTGCATCAATTTTGCATTCTCGCAATTTGGATGGCCGCTACCATCCGAAGCAGAAATGAAGGTCCACTTATGGTCGATCAACATATTCCCTGAACCACCGACCGGCCATTCCGTAAAGTTATTTCGGGAATGGCTGAACAAATTGGAACGTATCAATTCAAGGATCGTAACCTTCGATCCAGTTGCGTTGCACAGTCGACTTGAAACCATCTGGCGGCAACTACTTTATAAGTTACCTGAACATGGCAAAGAACCTCTCCGAGCATACATTAAGGAAGGAGGGGCGCTCGACCTGAGAAGAATGTATTTTATCCTTCGAACCATGTTACGTTCAACTCCGGGGATCAACATACCGAAGGAATGAAAGAGCTTTGGTTGTGTACACGTCAGTATCCTAAGGGCAGAGGCGAAGCTTTTTTGCAACATTCGCTTCCGATCTGGAAGAAGCAGTTCAGTCGTGTTGTGGTCATCCCCATGTTCGATGGAGAAGGGGAGTTTCCTGTACCCGACGGCATTGAAGTATTGCATTTATGGAAGGATGAAGACTACACCCCGTTATCGAACTACGGAACTTTAGCGAATGCTCCTGCAGTGCTACGTACCGTGAGTAGGTATGGTGATAGAGAGGGTAGGTCGCGGCGTTACGTGCTTAGCCTTGCACGTCAATTGGTACGAAAAGCAACGGTTTTCTGGGCGCTGATCGGTAAGAATTATGATCCTGAGAAAGTCGCAGTGCTGTCTCTTTGGTTGGAAGATTGGGTAACCGTACTCGGTTTGGTTAAAGAGCGCGAGCCGAAGTTCCGTTTTTCGGCCATGGGCCACGGTTGGGACCTGTTCGAACATCGACGGGCCAGTGGTAACATTCCTTTCAGAACATACCAGTTAGAGGCTGCTGATCAACTTCTTTTGGTATCGGGCCCTGGTGTCGATCACATAAAAGAAAAATACCCGCAGCACGCGCACAAAGCCGTATTGGCCCGCTTGGGCACGCCGGATCACGGCATGGCACCATGGGTACCCGCACCTACGCTGCGCATTGCAAGTTGTTCCTACTTGCGTAAACCCAAACGTGTAGATCTGCTGGTAGAAGCACTCGCAAAATTGGATCGGCCTGTAGAATGGATCCATTTCGGAGATGGCCCGGATCGGGAGGCGATCCAGAAAGTTGTTGATCGGTTGCCTCCGAACATCCGAACGGTCTTGCGTGGAAACACATCCAACTCTGAAGTGCTGGAATACTATGCCACTCATCCTGTGGACATTTTCATTCATCTTAGCGACAGTGAAGGATTACCCATTGCCTTGATGGAAGCTGCCAGTTTCGGCATTCCCTTATTGGCTAATGATGTAGGGGGTGTTAGCGAGATCGTAAATAGTTCAACGGGCTGGCTATTGAGCAGCCAGCCGAACGTATCCGAAGTTGTAGATGCTCTGCAGCCAATGAACACGGAGCATCTCTTCTCGCAACAGTTCCGGCAGGGTGTGCGTGCCGCGTGGCAGGAAGGCTTCAATTGTGCAACGAACTACCGGCGGATCGGTGAATTGCTATGATCCGGATGGGACTTACATTCGCAGCAAGCAGAGAACGACCTACCGGACACCGGAAGTGAACAAGAACAATGAAGAAACTAGTGGTCATAATCGGCGCTCGACCGAACTTCATGAAAGTGGCTCGCTTTAAAAAAGTGGCTGCGGAACATGGTGGTTGGCAGGTTGTGCTTGTGCATACCGGTCAGCATCTGGATGATCGCATGAGTACCATATTCTTTCAGCAATTGGGTATGATCCCGGATCATTCGTTGGGCATACGTGCAGATACCGCGAATGCTCGAGTAGCGAGTATGATGCTGGCTTTAGAGCCTGTATTACTGCTGGAACAACCTGACCTGATGATGGTGGTCGGAGATGTGGACAGCACCTTGGCAGCAGCACTTACAGCGAATAAAGTGGGAGTGCCATTAGCCCATTTGGAGAGTGGCCTTCGCAGTCGCGATCGCGCAATGCCGGAAGAATTCAACCGGATCGTTACGGATCGTTTAGCCGATCATTTGTTCGTCACGGAGGAGAGTGGGCGCACCAATCTGGTCGCGGAAGGCACCGATCCCGAACGGATACATTTGGTGGGTAACACCATGATCGACAGTTTGGTGGAGTTCGATCCATTGATCCAGGAAAATGATATTCTGGAGCGTATCGGGCTTAAGAGCGGAAGCTATGCGTTAATGACAATGCATCGGCCGGCGACGGTCGATGATGCGAAGGAGCTTGGGAAAATGATCGAGTTGATCAACGTGGCCGCTCACGATCGAACCGTTGTATTTTCGGTACATCCAAGGACCCGCACGAACATGGAACGGTTCGGTATCTACGGTGAACTGGAGCAGATATCTAATTTGCAGCTCCAGGGACCAATGGATTATTTTGCTTTTCAGAAACTCGTTGCGCATAGTCAAGTAGTTATCACCGACAGTGGTGGGATCCAGGAAGAAACCACCTTCCGCCGCATTCCTTGCCTGACCTTGCGCGCGAACACGGAGCGACCAATAACCGTTACCGAAGGTTCCAATGAGCTACTTCCGTTCACTGCCGAGGCACTGACCGATGCCTTGGAGCGGATCAGTACCGGTCACTATAAAAAAGGCAGGATCCCAGAATTTTGGGACGGCCATGCCACGGAACGTGTTCTCGACGTATTGGATCGTGTGCTTTGATACTCTACTTGACCTATAACGACCGACCATCCGGTGTCTACTGGAGCCAAGTGACCGATGTTGTCACTCACCTCAATACGCTTGGGATGGAGCCTGTGCGTTTAGTGGCCTTGGTCTCGATCCGGAAGTTTTGGAGTACCCGGCAGGCAATACGGCTTCGCGTGCCGGATGCCATCGTTCTACCAATGGTGCCACGTGCGCGCTATTGGCGCATGAACCTAGGGTGGGTGACCATGGTCTGTCAGCGATTCAAACCTACAGGTATCATTGGCCGCGGAATATTCGCAACACACATGGCGCTTGAAATGCGTGAACATAAGAAGATCGCGAAGGTGTGCTTGGATGGTCGAGGGGCGTATGCTGCGGAGTGGGAAGAATACCGTGTCGTCGATGATGAAAAGTTGATCGAACAATGCCGACCGTTGGAAGCCGACGCCTTGCATCGAAGTGACATACGGATCGCAGTTAGCCATGCACTTGTTAAACACTGGGAAGCGCGCTATGGCTTCGCTGATCGTTCATTTGTCGTAATTCCATGTACGTTGGGCACGGATAATATTGATCCAGTGTATCCGGATCAAGATGAGGTACGCATTAAGCTTGGTTGGTCAACGAGTGATACGATCATGGTCTATGCCGGTAGTACGGTCGGTTGGCAGTCATTGGAATTGGTGGAAAAGCAATTGGTTCCGCTGTTGACTGCAGACCCGACCTTAAAGCTCTTGTTCCTCTGCGAAGAGTCACCAGAGACCCTATCGCTCATGAAGAAATTTCCGCAGCAGGTAGAACGGCGGTGGCTACGTCATGAACAGGTACGGCGATCTCTTATGGCGTGCGATATCGGAATATTATTGAGAGAGGATAGCTTAACGAACAGAGTTGCGTCACCAACCAAATTTGCGGAATACATCAGCGCAGGTCTGCCCGTACTGATCTCTCCTTACCTAGGCGACCTTAGCGATCTGGTGCTGGAGCAACATCTCGGCCTCGTGGTTGCTGAGGATGGAAGCGTACCGCATATCACTTGCCCTGATCAACGGGAACGTGAACGATTGATCCGCGTTGCACGTGAACAATTCACTAAACAAGCCCATCATGCATCCTACACAAGGGTTCTTGAGGCGTTGCGCTAGTACACAGCCTAATACTGCCTAACTCTACTTAAGCGTGAGCCTGATCACGTCCCTATTATGAGCCATAGTCCTACCTTCGCGGCAATGCAAGAAAAAAGGAACATACTTATTACGGGTGGTGCCGGTTTCATCGGGTCTGAACTGGGCCGTTTGTTGAGTGCCGATGGCCACACG
>Ga0138256_10002877_pt1 | contig 18383 bp, 12 predicted proteins | sample KNB2016incub_MG_FD_105486 | JGI IMG/M metagenome (GOLD analysis project Ga0138256, IMG submission 105486) | Active sludge microbial communities from wastewater in Klosterneuburg, Austria - KNB2014incub_MG | ecosystem: Engineered > WWTP > Activated sludge > Unclassified | place: Austria... | reverse complement strand
GTGCAGTTTGAAACACTTAAGCACCCATGCGTGAGCCCTGGGGCATAACTTGGCGAGCGGTGGGTGTCAGCCCACCGAGTTGCGTGCATTTGACTCGGAGGGCTTACGCCGCTCCGCTCGCCGGGTTTGCGGCGACCGGGGGGACGTCACTCCCTTGATTGTGAATCCTGCGATTATGCCATCTAACTTGTGCATGGGTGCTTAACCCGGCTGCGACAACCGCAACCTATTTTCGATCCGTCAACTGCTGGCGAAGACGGTAGAGTTCCTGTAGAGCCTGGATGGGTGACAGGCTGTCGATTTCGAGTTTGCGAATTTCATTCAGAAGTGGGTCTTCGGGGAAGTCGAAGAGCGACTTCTGCTGTCGCCGTTGGCGAGAGGTTTCGCGCTGAGGAACTTTTGGCTTGCCGTCGGCGGTGATGTGTTCTTCTTCGAGCGTGGCAAGAATCGTGGTGGCTCGTTCGGTCACGCGGCGGGGAACCCCGGCGATTTTGGCGACGTGGATGCCGTAACTGCGGCCAGCCGCGCCCTCCACAATGCGATGCAGGAACACGACGTCCTCGTTGCTTTCCTGAACGGCGACGTTCCAATTGGCGGCGTGTTTGAGCGTTGAGGTCAAATCCGTCAGCTCATGATAGTGCGTGGCGAACATCGTGCGACACTGGATTTCGTCATGCAGATATTCGGTGATTGCCCAGGCCAGAGAGATGCCATCGTAGGTGCTGGTGCCCCGTCCGATTTCGTCCAGAATGACAAGACTCCGCTCGGTCGCCGAATTCAGAATGCGAGCGGTTTCAGTCATTTCCACCATGAACGTACTCTGGCCGCGTGCCAGCTCGTCACTGGCTCCTACGCGGGCGAAGACACGATCCGCGATGCCGATCAGGGCTTCCTTCGCGGGGACAAATGATCCCAGTTGAGCCATAATCGTGATCAGCGCGGCCTGGCGGATGTAGGTGCTCTTGCCCGCCATGTTCGGTCCGGTGATGATTTGCACACGTCCGATCGCGCGCTGGTCATCGTCGGCATTCTTGAGGCCAAGTCGAATGTCATTCGGGACAAACTGACCAGCGGGAAGCAAACGATCGAGGACCGGATGCCGTCCGTCACGAATGTCAATGACGGGTTCCGTGGTGAGCACCGGACGGCAGTAATTGGCGTTGGCGGCCAGCGTGCTCAGTGCGGCAAGGACGTCGATTTCCGCCATCGCGTCGGCGGCTTTCAGAAACAGCGGAACGAAGGTCGCCACGTAGTCGCGGAGTGTCGCGAACAATTCCTGTTCGAGAGCCTTCGCGCGGTCTTCAGCTCGCAGGACTTTTTCTTCGTACTCCTTGAGTTCAGGAGTGATGTAGCGTTCTTGATTCTTCAGCGTCTGCTTGCGGATGTAGTCGTCGGGGACTTTCCCCCGATGCGAGGCCGTGACTTCAAGATAGTATCCAAAGACCTTGTTGAAGCCGATCTTCAGGTTTGTGATGCCCGTGCGTTCGCTTTCCTTTTGCTGATATGCCGCCATCCATTGCCGCCCGCCCCGCATCAGGTCTCGCAGGTCGTCGAGATCGCTGTTGAAGCCCGGACGCATGACGCCGCCGTCGGCGATTGTCAGGGGAGGTTCATCCACGATGGCTTCGGTGATGGCTGCGTGTGTTTCCGGACACAACTCAATCCGCTGTTCGAGTGTTTGCAGTCGTTTTGATTTTCGTTCGGCGAGCTTGGCGCGGAGCCGGGGAAGCTGGCCAAGGGTCTTTGCGAGACACACGAGGTCTCGCGGGCTGCAGCGACCGGTGGCGATCCGCGATGTGAGTCGTTGCAGGTCATAGGTTTCCCGCAGCAACTCGCGCACTTCGTCGCGGAGCGTCAATTGGTTGACAAGTTCTTCGATCGCGTCCTGCCGCTGTGTGATTTGTTCGATGTCCGTGAGTGGACTGGACAGCCATTCGGCCAGCAGACGTGATCCCATCGGCGTTGAGGTTTCGTCCATCACGCCCAGCAGCGTGAAGTCCCGGCGACCGTCGCGAAGTGTTTGAGCCAGTTCCAGACTGCGACGGGTGGCTTCGTCGATGATCATGTGCCGACTGCGGCGCCACGCTTCGAGTCGCACGATATGCGTCAACGCTGTCCGCTGTGTTTCACGGACGTAATCCAGCAGTGCCCCGGCGGCGGTGACGGCGGGCGTGTCGTCGATATCGAAGCCTTCCAGTGTCTTCGTGCCGAAGTGCTCGTTCAGCAGTCGTTTGGCTTCTTCGCGAGCAAAACACCAGTCGGGCCGCGTGGTCAGGACAATCGCCTGAGGCTCCATGCTCCGCATTTGAAAATGGCCGTCCTGAGCGGCGCTTTCGGGGATGAGGCATTCTGCGGGACCGATGCGGGCAATTTCATCCTGCAGCTGCGATGGTTCAAGTTCCGTGAGTAGAAAACGTCCGGTGGACAGTTCCAGCCATGCCAGTCCAATCGTGGTTTTGGAGGGAGCGACACATGCCAGAAAATTACTGCGGCGCGGGTCGAGCAGTTCGTCGTCTGTCAGGGTGCCGGGTGTGACGACGCGCGTGACTTCGCGGCGAACAAGTCCTTTGGCTTTCTTCGGATCTTCGACCTGGTCGCAGATCGCCGCGCGAAATCCGGCATGGATAAGTTTCTGCAGGTATGCGTCCAGTTGATGGTACGGGAACCCGGCCATCGGGATGGGATTGTCCGAGGCTTTGTCCCGGCTGGTGAGCGTCAGGCCGAGAACTCGCGACGCATTCTGGGCGTCTTCAAAGAACAGTTCGTAAAAATCTCCCATACGAAATAGCAACATCGTGCCAGGGTTTTCCCCCTTCACTTCCATGTAGCGTTCCATCATTGGCGAGAGTTTTGTCATGGTTTTGCGATACTGTGTTCAGTGTGAGTTGTTTTCTTGTTCCGAGGCTCCAGCCTCGGAACACACTGTCCTGGAGGCTCCTGCCTCCCAAATTCGATGCGGAGGCAGGAGCCCAGCCCTGTGAAGGTGATAGAATGGCCCAAAAAGCTGGAAAAATTAAGCATCAGTGTGCCAAGTGCATCGTTTTTTTTACGCTTAGACTCAGAAACACCTGATTTTATTGGCATTTCTGTGTTTTTGCACCTTCACAGGGCTGGGCAGGAGCCTCCGTGCAGTGCGTTCCTGGGCTGGAGCCCAGGAACGAGATCGAGAGCCCAGGAACGAGATCGGGCACACAAAACCCAAACATTGCAACGGCAACGTCGTCTGGTGTCGCAGTCTACAGCGCCTTCACATCCGGGAACAGCATACTGACGCTGGTGCGGTCGTGGATGGAGCGGATAGCTTGAGCGAAAAGCGGCGCAACGGAAATGACCTGGATCTTGTTCCCAAGCGGTTCCAGGGCAGGTTCGATCGTGTCCGTCATGAACAGGCGTTTGATGCAACTCTCTTCAATTTTGGCGACGGCACCCTTTGAAAAGACTCCGTGCGACACCGCCGCATAGACATCCAGGGCTCCGCGCGACTTTAGAACCTCGGCCATGTTGACGAGCGAACCGCCGGTGATTGTAAAATCATCTACCATCAGCACGTTGCAGCCTTCAACGGAACCAATCACCTCCAGCACTTGAGATCGTTCGGAATGATCTTTCCGCTGCTTGTTCCCGATGACCACGGGCAGGCCCAGCAAATTGGCGAACGCCGATGCTGATTTGGCGAAACCAACGTCAGGGCTGCAAATGACAAGATTGGGAATATTCAGCGACTTCACGTGTTCGCAAATCACGGATCGCGCGTACAGGTGATCCACCGGCACACTGAAGAAGCCCTGAATTTGGGGACTGTGCAGATCCATCGTCAGGACTCGATCGGCACCGGCCGCTTCAATGGCATCAGCGCAGACGCGGGCACGAATCGAAACGCGGGGTTCGTCCTTCTTATCGCCTTTCGCGTAGCTGAAATAAGGAATGACGGCAGTGATCTGAGACGCGCTGGCGCGTTTGAGAGCATCGATCCAGAATAATAGCTCGACGAAGTTGTCGTTGACCGGACGATGCACTCCTTGAATCACGAAGGTGTCGCGGCCGCGGACGTTTTCAAGAATCCGCACGAAGACATTTCCCTCGCTGAAAATCTGAGCTTCACATGGCGTGAGTGCCACTCCGACGGAGTCTGCGATGCGTTTCGCAAACAGCGGGTTGCCGGACCCGGCCAGAATTGCAAGGTCGCCAGGGAATGATTCCATAGTTGAATGTGCCAGGTGGTTGAAGCGGAGAGACGCTCTCCATCTTAGTTGGACGCAGTCGCTTTGCATTCCGGTCCGCGACTTAACGCCCGAAAACACTGAAAATGGGCGAGACTTCGCTGATTTGAACGGTGCGACCGGTAGAGTCCTTCCGAGCCGAACGCTTGCTGAGCAGACACTGAGCGTCGAGTGGCCGCATTTCAAAGGGAACCTGGTTAAGTTCGCCACTTTTTTCGAAAAGCGGAAGCTCTCTGGTTCTCCCTGCAGTAAGAAAAGGATTCCAATCCGCTAAAGTTGGCTCCTGGCGTGAGAAACTGGAGGCGAATACCTTGCACTCCTGCGAGGTCGAAATCACTCTTCGCCGTCATTCGTGCGTTCAACTCGCGACTACAGGAGAATTTGAAACAGTGGCAGTCATCGTGCAAAAATTTGGCGGCACCAGTGTGGCCAACGCGGCAAAGATCCGAGGCGCGGCAGCCCGCGCGGTCGAAGCGAAACGAAAAGGGTACGATGTCGTTGTCGTCGTGAGTGCCCGGGGCCATAAGACAGATGAACTGGTGGACCTTGCCAGTGAAATCACCAGCAAGCCTCGACCGCGTGAAATGGACATGCTGCTTTCCACGGGCGAGCAGGAATCCGTCGCCCTGATGGCGATGGCGGTGCATGAACTGGGCGAAGAGGCGATCAGCCTCACCGGCGCGCAGATCGGCGTGCTCACCGACACCACCCATACCAAGGCGCGTATCGTGAGTATCTCGACGGAGCGTATGCTGGAACTTCTGAAAGCCGGCAACATCGTCATCGCGGCTGGCTTTCAGGGTGTCGATTCGCAAATGAATATTACAACCCTGGGGCGAGGCGGCAGCGACACAACCGCGACAGCTCTGGCGGCGGTACTCAACGCCGAAATGTGTGAAATCTACACCGACGTCGAAGGTGTGTTTACGACCGATCCACGTCTGGTTCCGGGTGCCCGAAAGGTCGAACGGATTTCCTATGACGAAATGCTGGAACTCGCCAGCCTTGGTGCCGGTGTGATGCATTCACGCTCGATTGAATTCGCAAAAAAATACCGCGTGCAGTTACGCGTGCGCCCGGCGTACTCGGACGGTCCCGGAACGCTAATTGCGCCGGAATCCGATGAAGTCACTTCGGTCGTGACAGGCGTCGCGTTTGTTCGCAATGAGGCCATGATTACACTTGTTGGTTTGCCAGATCAGCCGGGAGTCATGAGCACTCTGTTTACGTCGCTTTCGGCGAAAAAAATTCCGGTCGATATGGTGGTGCAGAACGTGGCCAGAGAAGGGACAGCGAACGTTTCATTCACGGTCGCCGAAGATGAACTCAACGCCGCACTGACCGTCGCCCGGGCCGCCGCTGGCAGCCTGCAGGCTCACGATGTTGTCGCGGCGACCGGACTGTCGAAGGTTTCCGTCGTCGGGCATGGAATGAAGTCGCATACCGGCGTGGCGGCACGCATGTTTCAGGTGCTGGCGCAAAATGGCATCAACATTCACGTCGTAACGACCAGCGAGATCAAGATTTCCGTTTTGATCGATCGCAGTCGTTGTGATGATGCCGTCAAGGCGGCACACTCAGGATTCGAACTGGAAAAAGCTACTTCCTCGCCGCTGAATGTTGGATGCGCGTCAGATGGCAAACGCAACAGTGGGGTCCAGGCGGCCAGTTCGGAAATGACGGATGATATTATTTCCCGTCTTGAGAGCATGGAGAGCATCGTTGTCAGCGACATCACGGCGGATACAACTCAGTCGCGAGTCACTCTCAGTAATCTTCCAGACGGTCCGGGTATTGCCGAAGATGTCTTCACCGCGATCGCTGAGGGCGGCGTGCTGGTCGATATGATCGTGCAGAACGCCGCCCGCGATGGCCGGGCGACCATTTCACTGACTGTGCCGCGTTCTGATCTCGATCGTTGCATCCTGCTGCTGCGGGAGCTGCTCGAACGTTACGAAAGTTCTGTACTGAGTTCGGATCGAAGCATTGGAAAGATCTCCGTGGCCGGGATCGGACTTCGAAGCCACACCGATGTCGGAGCCCGCCTGTTCCGCTGCCTGGCGGCCAATATGATCAACGTCGAGATGATCAACACCAGTGAACTCAAGCTGAGCGTCGTGATCGCCGCGAGTGAAGCGGAGCGTGCCATGAAACAGCTCCGAAATGAGTTCCACCTGGTGGAAGGTGGCATAATAGTGCGATAAGGCTTACTCGAATCTACTAAGGCGAGCGGCAGAAAAGGAATTATACTCCATGCGGCTTGAAATGAGGCTGTCCATTCTCGTTCCAGGGCTCCAGCCCTGGAACGCACTGCACTGGAGGCTCCTGCCTCCAGCGACAATCTCGCGAGGCAGGAGCCTCGGAACAAGGACGTTACTAAGGCGAGCATAACCGCACGTAAAGTTTGCTGCGGTTTTTGGACTTCGCTTTTGGAAGTCACGGTTCCTCTGCCGTTTTGGGTTGGTTGAACAGAATTGCTAATTCAGCGAGCAATCGTTCCGAAGTGCTCATCTCGGATCGTTGTCTGAGAACCTGCAGGGCGAGTTCAGGACGATCAGTCAGAATGCCGTCCACTTTGCGGTTCATCAGTTGAGACATCGTTGCCGTATCGTTGACTGTCCAGACGTAAACCTGCTTATTGGCTTTATGCGCGCGGTTTACAAAGTTGCGAGTTGCGAATTTTCCATTCACGGCCAGGAAGTCGGCCGTGATTTTCTGCAGATTGCCAACGTAGACGGAAAGCAACAAGCCGCATTTCCATTCCGGCCTCAGAGCTTTGATTTTGGCGATGCCTTCAGGCTTGAGCGACATGACCATGATCTGCTCCGCCATCCCTTCGGATTCGACAATTTCCACGACTCGCTGCTCAAGCTGTTGATCGTGTCCGTAGTACTTGAGTTCGATATTTACGCCGACTTTGTCCTTGCACAACCGCAGCACCTCTGCGAGTGTGGGCACTCGTTCGCCTGCAAACTTTGGATCGAACCAGGTGCCGATATCGATGCCAGCCAGTTCGTCCAGCTTTGCGTCCCAGATCTTAAGTGGGTTGGCCGACAACTTCATGAAGTCGCTGTCGTGCAGTACGACCACTTCACCATCCGCAGTCTCCTGCACATCGAGTTCGATCCAGTCCGCCCCGTCTGCGATTGCCAGGCGAAATGCGGCCATCGTGTTTTCTGGAGCCGCCTGGGAAGCTCCCCGGTGCGCCATAATCTGCACTTCATCCTGAAGCCGCAGAGCGTCAAGCGACCAGTATCCGATGAGCGAGGCCGCAAGGATTCCGATGATGCCTGCTGCTGCCAGCCGGAATCGAGTGAAAACCAGGTCAGCACCTTCACCACCATCAATGATTATTGAATTGATGGCCGTAGCCGAATTTGAATTGATCTGTTGATAACCATGAAACAGGATGCCAGCAAAACTAATCGTCGCCAGAAGGTTCAGAAACAAACTCGTGGCGACCAGGACGAACAGCATCAGGCCAACACGCGTTGCCATGACCATGAGCGATCCGACGGAGGAAGGAATCAGCAAACACCCCGTTGCACCAACGACCGCTGTTAACAGGACATTTACAGTCAACACAATGACGAGCCACATGACCAGCCAGGTTAAGATCCTGAGACGATGGCCGGACACCAACCGTTGACTGGCTTGCAGCCCACTACCTGGCGGCACCTGGTCGAACAAGATCAGTGGGAGCGCTAGAAACCAACAGGAATAAAGTCGCAGCAGAATACCAGTCAGGACCAGAGCCAGAGTCACACCCAATGCCACTGCAACCCTGAACTCCGTCGGACGTTCGTTGAGATAATAATTGACGTCGTATTCGGTCAGCAGCCAGTAATACACGCCGCCCGCTACCAACAGAAACGGGGCAACGGCAAGCAAGCTCCAGCCAAGCAATTTGCCTGTGACGCGAAGAACACCAGGTGCGTGACCGGCCGCAAAGCGGAGCGACTCAATCACGCCCATTTTCTGCCCCTTTGCACGTCCCGCCAAAATGGCCAGCAGGGAGGCTTGTTCCAACGCTACAATTGCCAGCCAGACCGCCCCCAGAACGATCGCGCAGAACCAACCAAACGGGCCCGCGAAGAATACTGCGATATCTACGTCAGAGAGCACACTCTGGCCAGCGAGCATTAACAGGCAGCGAAACAGTGCGACGAATAACGGTGTCAGCAGTACGAACGCCAGAAGCTTGTACAGCAGGTCTGCCGCGACCAGGGTACGCCAGGATGCAGTGAGGCTGCCCGCGACGCTGCGAACGAAAAACCATGTGGAGGATTCATCGCGCCGCACTTTTAATTCCGAAGGAAACTTGCAGAAGCCAGAGGGAACCAGGAATAAAGCGGCACTGATCGCATCACCCTGAAAAATTCAAGCACCATTGCCTTCTGTCGGTTCCGGGATCCTTACCAGAATCCACTGTTGGGTTTTGTCTTTTCCGTAGTGGATCAACATCGTGGTTTCGTCTTTTGTGAGGTTTGCGATCCCAGCCTCGTAAACGATATTACCGCGATCGGCAACGGTCCAGGCAGCGCGTTGCGTTTCCTTATCGACCGCTCCGGAGAGTTTTTCGGTCTGGTCCGTCGTGCCGTTGTAGTATTCACCGCTAATGATCCCTTGCTTATCGACGGCAAGTTGCACGAATTGAGTCGCTGTCTTCTCGTCACCCTGCACCATGCCGAACACACCAAGTGGCACCGGCTGGTCATCAGGAGCCGGAGTTGCGGTTGCCCCGGAAGCAGCAAGCTCAGTCGCCTGTGTGGCATATTCTTCCTGAGTCGCAACAACGGTGCCGTCCACGTAAACGGAATCGCCCTGGTAGACGGTGGTCGTCCCGTAGTCGTAATACACGGGCGTAGACGGATACCCCGCATAACCTGCGAAGGCGGCCCAAGCCACTGGCCGAAAGGTCGGACCAATCCATCGAGCCGTGAGACCCGGATATTGATGCCAGAAGTTGCCACAGTTCGCACGGACGGCGACTCCACGAGCCCCGATGGCACCGACGCCAATAAAAGTTGTCCCCAGCCCAACGCCCGCACCAGGACGGACTCCAACCCCTCCGACGCCCCCAAGCCCGAAGCCGGGCCGGCCAACGCCAACTCCAGGTCCGCCAATTCCACCCACACCGCCAACACCACCGACACCGACTCCGGCACGGCCCCCGCCAACCCCTGCACCGCCGACTCCACCCACACCACCGACCCCGACTCCGGCACGACCGCCGCCAGCTCCTGCACCGCCAACTCCACCCACACCACCTGGCCCGACCCCGGCACGACCGCCGCCAGCTCCTGCACCCCCAACTCCACCCACACCACCTGCTCCGGCCCTGGCGCGGCCGCCTCCAGCACCGGCGCCCCCTGCTCCAGCACCGGCACGGCCCCCGCCTGCACCAGCACCTCCAGCGGCAGCGCCGGCACGACCTCCGCCTGCACCTCCCGCACCAGCTCCGCTGCGGCCCCCGCCTGCATTTGCACCGCCCACGCCACCTCCGCCAGATCGCGACGGAGCGGAAAAGCCACCACCGCCACCGGATCGTCCACCGCCGCCGCCGCCACGTCCTCCTCCGCCACCACCACGCCCGAATGCGTCAAAGGCGGCGAGCGAGGCAACAAGTGCAAAGACTGCGAATGAAATCGTGAATCGCTTCATGAGAGGATACCTTCAAAATGAGTTGGCGGTCGCTGCCATTGAAAAACTGGAGATGTCGGAGTCAGCGTCTACTTTGTCCCGGTCTGCTTCACTCGCGTGACTTTGACTGGCGGCAGGTCGCCGATAATTTCGTCGCCAACCGTCAGATTGACGGGCTGCCACGTGATGGTGTCGTTATCGATTCGGGCCAGGATGTTTGTCGCGGCAAGTACTCCGCCGTCTGCCGTTAGGCCACTGGTTTCAAAGACCCAGGAGTTGTCATCCCGCATGCAGGTCCCCTGAGTCACTCCGCCATCGGCCTCAAACACCCAAATGGTCAGTTCGTCAGTACGAGGATCAACGCCGATCAACTGCATCCCAGACACTGTCTGATCCTTTTGTCGCATGGTGATCGTACCCCGAATGAACGCCTTATTGCCGAGCCATTCCCAAGTCGTCTGTACTTCGGCGTCCGCACGCATTGACTGCCATGAACCGATCAGCCATGCCAGATCTTGAAGCGCAGTGCCTTCACTCGGCCATTCACGAATCTCGGCGATCAGCCATTTTCCATCCTCGCGAACATGAAGAAGACTGTATCGGTGCGTCTCCGCTGCGCCCTTTTCTTTGGACGTTGACATCAGCCCTTCCTCGACGGCCGTGTCGCGGGACATGAATCGCAGCGATTCGGGATTCAGGGTGATCTTCTGTTGGGGAAATCGAGCGAAGTGACCTGCACAGGCTTTCTGAACCGCTTCACGGCCACGAATCTCCGGAGCATCATCGGGAATCATCTGGGCTCCGTCGGTCAGATGTGCTGCGACCGTCTCGGCCTCTCCTTTTTCGAAGGCCGCGACGAAGTCCTGTGTCGCTTTTCGGATGGCAGCCTCGTCCGCCTCGCGGACTGCTTCATCGGCCGGTGTCGCAGCCAACAATATACAACCACACACCACGATTGTGCCGACCAACAAGGTTCTCGTCATTGTCTGCTCCCAGGAGAAGATGGACCGAAGTGCAGCATCTGACCTGCTGCTTTGCTGGCAGCAATTTATGCGGGATGCTCTCGGTCACATTTTCACTGGCACATCGCGGCATTGCAAATAACCTTGGATCAAATTCCGCCACTATGATAATGGTTTGGACTGTCCCAAGGTTGACCCCAATGGCCTCGTGCCATTGGTGAAGAAGATGGTGAGCTAAAAAACGAATGCACCGCCTCCCCGCATTCTTCCGGTCTTGCCGCCTTCGGCGGCAAGACCGGAAGAATGGGGATGTTTATGGGCCTTGTTTTCTAGCTCACCATCACATTCACCGATCCGGGCGAGCCGGATGGGGTCTTTCACATGAACTTGGGACAGTCGAAGTATGGACGCGCCGATTGGATTCGTTCCTGGCGGAGGCAGGTGTATTTTGTACTTACACGAAGTCACACAGACACACCCAAATCGCCACCTGCTGCAAGGCTACACGCCACAAACACTCGCATGTTGACCGGCGGAACGTCGGTTACACCCCATCTCAAGTACGCGCGGAAGAATTCCGGAAAGTCTCGAACGCAAAAACCCGGATGCAAAGCACCCGGGTTTGGAGTCCTGTAACATTCGCTACAGAAAAATCTCATTGGCCTGGCAGGCTTTACGAATCGCCGCTCAGGCTTCGATACAGTCTGCGAAGAGCTTCGCTTTCAATCTGACGGACTCGTTCGCGAGTCAGTCCGAGAGATTCGCCGATTTCCTTCAGCGTCTGAGGCTCACTGTCATCCAGACCAAATCGCATCCGCAGAATCGTCGCTTCGCGGGGATCCATTTCGTCCAGCAGCCGGGACACATGAGTCAGATTGTCCGAATTGATGAGTTCATCTTCGGGACCACGTACTCGATCATCCGGGATGATTTCTCCCAGCGTCATGCCTGGCTCTTCCTGTTCCGACTGTGGAGAAGCGTTGTACAGGGTGATCGCCTTTTTGACAATTCGCAGCTTCTTTTTCGGGATCCCCAATTCTTTGGCGATGTCTTCCGCAGTCGGTGTACGATTCAACTCTTCGGTCAGCTTGGCGGACGCCCGTCGCCACTTGGACAGCAGTTCGACCATGTAAGCCGGGATGCGAATGGTCTTCGCTGAATTGACGAGTGCCCGTTTGATGGACTGCTTGATCCAGTAACTGGCGTACGTGCTGAAGCGCGTATTCATGTTTGGATCGAAGCCCTCCACGGCGCGGAGCAGGCCGAGATTGCCTTCTTCGATCAAATCCTGCAGCGGCAACCCCTTTCCTGAATATCCACGGGCAATGTTCACGACGAGCCGCAGATTCGCACGCACCATTCGGTCACGTGCCGCACCGTCACCTGCAGAAATGCGGTTCGAGAGTTCCTTCTCGTCGTTGGCTGTCAACAAAGCTGTTTCGTTGATTTCCCGCAGATAAGTTTCCAGAGGGGTTTGCAGCCTGGAAGAAGATGTTGCGGATCGATTCTGTCGATTCTGTCGAGTCGTCTGTGTCATGCTGGTCAGCCTGCGGAAGGAACGGCAAAGAATCCTCTTTTGTTATCGGTGGCAATTCCCGCCGCGTTAATGCAGAGACGCGCAGAATCCGCCGGTCCTCGTGGATGGTTTTTCCTCGCCACTTTCAGCGGTATATCCACCACAACAGGCAAAGTTTGACAACCAGTTTGCCCGCTGCATGGAGAAATGGGCAAATAGAAATCGCCTGACTTGATTCATTGGTTTTTGCTCGCGTGGCCCTCCGTGGCGGGAACAATTGGGACAATTGTTCTACACTGGGGCTGAACGCAGCGAGAAAAAACGATCGAACATCCCATGCGACAAACGGCAAGAGTCCTCGATGCCATCCGATTCCAATTCCAATTCAGCAACCGGAAAAGTCTACCTCGTTGGTGCCGGGCCAGGAGATCCGGGACTAATTACCGTGCGAGGTGCCGAATGTCTTGCTCAGGCGGACCTTGTGCTTTATGACGGACTCGTCAATCCATTGCTGCTTCGTCTGACGAAAGGCGTTTGCGAACGCACCGCGCGGGCTCGACGGGACGACGTCAACATCGTCTCCCAGTCCGAAATCAATGCCCGCCTGATCCGGGAGGCAAGAGCCGGACGGATCGTTGTGAGACTCAAGGGCGGAGATCCGTATATTTTTGGACGCGGCAGCGAAGAAGCCGCCGCGCTGCACGCCGCCGCGATTCCGTTCGAAGTTGTTCCTGGCGTGACGGCGGCCACCGGCGCGGGAGAGTACGCAGGGTTCTCGTTTACGCACCGCGAAATTTCCTCGGCGGTCGCGTTTGTCACCGGCCATGAAGATCCCAGCCGCGAGTCCAGCCGATTGAATTATCAGGCTCTGGCGACCTTTCCGGGGACGCTTGTTTTTTACATGGGGCTGAAACGACTGTCGGAGATCTGTCACCAGTTGCATGTGGCTGGCATGCCGAAAACAATGCCGGCGGCGGTGGTCTGCCAAGTGTCGCTGGCCGGTCAACGCGTGGTCGAAGGCACTCTTGAGACGTTACCAGCGCTGGTTGCGACGGAAAAATTGAAGCCGCCGTCGTTGATCGTAGTTGGTGAATGTGTCCGCCAGCGGACTCAATTGTCCTGGTTTGAGAAACTGCCGCTGTTCGGCATGTCGATCGGTGTCACACGACCTGAAGAACAGGCCGAAGATGTGGCGCAGCAGATCGTGCGTCTCGGCGGCGAACCGGTCCTCATGCCAATGATCGAAGTTGGGCCGGTGAACCCACATCATCAGGTCGAAATTGCCCGCGTCCTTAAACAACTTTGCCGCTTTCACTGGCTGGTGTTTACGAGTGTCAACGGGGTGTCTGAATTCTTCCGGCACCTGCACCAGGCGAAACTTGACGTCCGCTGCCTCGGTGCCGCAAAGGTCGCGGCCATCGGTCCCAGCACTGCTGAAAAGCTGATGGATTTTGGAATCATGGCCGATGTCATGCCGACCGAGTACCGCGCTGAGTCACTGGCGAAGGCGCTGGAAAAACACGTGCGCGGCAAGACGGTGCTTTGGGTCCGCGCCAGTCGCGGACGTGACGTGCTGCCAAAGATGCTAACCGACGTGGGCGCGCTCTTTGCGCAGCTCGTGGTGTATGAAAATCGTGATGTGGAGGTGTTGCATCCGGACGTTGAGCGGCGTCTGAAGCAGGGGACTCTGGACTGGATCGGACTTAGCAGCCCGTCGATCGCCCGTCGCTTCGCTCAACTGCTGGAGCACGCGGGTATCGCTGCGGGAGATCTCAGGACTCGCATCGCCACTATCAGCCCCGTCACTTCCGCCGCCGCTCGCGCGAGTGGTCTGAAGGTCGATGTCGAAGCAACGGAATTCACCTGGCCCGGAATCCTGCAGGCGATTGAACGCGGTGAGAAATGAAGCTATGGATTTTCTTGCGATTGTCCCCTCTCCCCCTTACCAGAGGGTAATGGCGTTGACTTAAGCGTTTGCTGCGACCCCATCCGGCTCGTCCGGATTGGTGAGCCCAGATGGACAGCTAGTGACCAAGACAACAAACGCCCCTTCAACCCCATCCGCCTCGTGCGGATCGGTGGACAAGATCAAGAAATGAGTTTCAATGGAAATCATCGCCAAACCAAACGACCTTTCTCACCATCCGCGTAAAGCGGATGGGGTCCTGCCGCGTCGCACTCCGGCATTTCCAGCTCACCATCTTGTCCACCGCTCCAGGCGAGCTGGATGGGGTGCGTTCTCTTGCTTTTCGCTTAAGTCCACGCCATTGTTGCCACGGGGAGAAGGGACATGGAAAGCGTTGACTTTGAAAGTACGTCAGTCTGCACCGCGTGAAGGATAATGCCTGCGCTTACCCGCTGCCGCGGCGGATTTCGGAGCCGGAGAATCGAATTTCAAATCGGTAGATTCGTTTGGTCGAACAAGTGATGCGGCCCGTTTCCAAATTCACGCTTTCCGGCATCTCGGCCCGATTCACGTTCGCGACTGCGCGATAGCCACGTTCCGCGAAGATATCGATGACCATTGCCAGTGCCAATGGGTCGTCGAACAACTGATCCTCGGAGTTCACGACCGCCCTTCCGGGGATCGCATGTCGAATGACGATCGGAATGAAACGTTCTTCGATCACTCGGATCACCTTGTGGAACAAAATTCGGTGCTCAAGCTGGTAACTGTCCATTCGGCGGACAAGTTCCTGGCGGGCGTGCGTGATGAGGTCGCTGGCGAGTGGCAGTTGCCGAACAGCATTGTGAGTTTCCGGGTCGAGTTCCAGGGACGACTGGTAGTCGAGTTCGCTTCGGATATTTCGTTCAACACTATCGACCGACCCTTCGGCATCGACGAAGTGGTAGTGGTAGATTTCCTTAAGCGACTGCAGTGCCTCCCAGGTTTCATCCTTGAAGACGCGGTAGCGGCGTTTGGCGGCTTCAGGGTCCAGATCAGTATGACGCAACTCCCGGAATTCTTTGCCCTCCGCAGCGGCTTTGGAGTTCCATTCGGCCACCTCGCGACCACGCTTCAATTGACGCTCAATACTGGTCTGTTCGTCAACAAACAGCACCATCACATGAATGGTCGGCTTACGGAAATTGATCGCCAGCGGAGTTTCGCGATACTCCCGGCTGAGCTGATGCATCTTTTGGACCAGCAAATTCAGGCATTCCACCTGAACCCTCGTGCGTGGAAAGCCATCGAGCACGCAGCCATCGCGGTATTCCGGCTCAAGCAGTTTCCGAAAGACGAGTTCCACGACTTCCCGGTCGCCAACCATTCCACCGGCCTGCTTGATGCGAACTGCCTGCGGAGTGTCGAGCAGGGAACTCACCACGATCGGAGGGCACGTCATATCACGAGCCTTCATAATGAATCCAGTATTGGTCCCTTTACCAGATCCCGGCGCACCACCAAGTAAGATCAATTCCTTTGAGAATCGCAGATTCTCAGGTCCGAATTCGGTTTCGAGTTCATTCCATACGTTTGTGAAAATGACCTGAGCATCCTTAACTTCCAGGTTTTCGACTGATCCGACAGTCGTCGGTGGTGTGTCTGGGTGACCGGCCATTTTGAATTTCAGATTTTCAGTCATATGGGTTTCGTCTCGCGAGTGTCCTGGATCTTCCGGGCGTGCATTGTACGTGAGGAAATTGTTCTCCGCACGCTGTTCGTAGCGGCTTTGATCGAGAATGGCAAGGTTTCAGGCACCGTGGGCGGTCGATGAGTTTGCGGGGACGGAATATGTCGGCGTGTCCAGGGAGCCTTCTATCCCATCAAAACGTGGACGGCTCCCAGTCGGCACGGTTGCCTGAAGGGTGGCGACACGCCATCCTGGTTCCTTTTTCAACGGCCCGCTGCAAGGCTAAGTCCCTGTCCAAAAAATAAATCCGAGGAGCCGCGCCCGTCAGGAAGCGGACATCCAGCCCCGCTTCCTGACGGGCGCGGCTCCGAATCTCACGCCTCCGAATCTCGCACTTCTTTTTGCAGACGACGCGGCCACTGCAGAATCCATCTTACCCCGGAAGCGGGGCATTGTTTTTTTTGTCACAAGGCGGCAACAATCCCGGTGATCCCACATAGCCGGGTTGGGGAGACCAGTATCGCAAGTCCGAAGACGGCTGATATCACGACGATCAATCGACGAGCGCCTTTCGAGAGGCGAACATCGTCATGATGTATCCCTCGTTTCGAGGTGGCAACGAGAATCCCGGTTTCAGAGAGTGCTGTTATGGGGAGGTCGATGACGTATTGGCCGCTGCGGAATATCTTGCAAAGCAAGACTTTGTCGATCCCAGCCGAATCTATCTGGGTGGGCATAGCACGGGCGGGACACTTGTTCTTTTGGCTGCGGCCGCCAGCGACAGATTTCGCGCCGTGTTTTCCTTTGGACCGATCGATGAGATTATTGGCTACTCAGGAGAACCGATCCCCTTCGATTACAAAGACCAGCAAGAATTAAGAATGCGCTCGCCCATAAATTGGTTGAGCTCGATCAAAGTCCCAACGTTTGTCTTCGAAGGCTCAGACTCGGGTGGGAATATCTACTCACTTTACCAATTGAAGCGTGTGTCCAAGAACCCGCTGGTTCAGTTTCATCCGGTCAAGGGGAAGGACCATTTCAGCGTGCTGGCACCCATGACCATGTTGATCGCCTCGAAGATCATTCTCGACACGGACCACACGACTTCTATCGAGTTTTCTGCCGAAGAAATCAAACGGTACGCGAAAATGTAGCCGCTCCGAGGCGAGAACAGTTTGCCGAAGAAAACCAAATTGGAAGAAGTCAACGACTTCAAATCCCCGGAGAGACGCCACTCATCGCCTTCACCACAAAATCTGGTCCCAGCTCAGTTCGTGTGGCAAGAGCCCGAGTTTGACAGACTTTGCAGCGGCCAGACCAGCGGCTTCGCCCATGGCGACGGCGTTGCCTGTGACGCGGTAGTTTGAGTGGGCGACGAAGTCGCCGCTGATGCAGCGGCCAGCCATCAGCAGGCCATCGACGTCGGCTGCCACCAAAGCCGGATACGGAATGTCATATGGCTTGAGTCCGCCGTGCTTGAAGCTTTGATCGATCTCCCGACTGCCCGCCATCGAGAGCGCGTGGACATCTATTGGAAACGTCGCCCTGCACACAGCCTCCTTGTGACGCAGTCCCTTTGCTAGGTCGTCTGCCGTGATCTGATAGCGGCCTCGAATGCGTCTGCCCTCACGGACACCGATTTGCTCGGCGGTGGCGACAACAGCCAAGTCCTTCCACGGGCCTCCCAGCTTGCGTCAGCCGTTGATAATCTCATGCACTTCACGCCGCCCACGGATTGTTGCATCAGAAATGGCCTGGGCATCGAATGCGGAAACACCGTATTCATGATTGGTCATGAGCGAGTAAACGCCGCTGTGCAGATGTCGCAACGTCGGCGCTCGGTAGGACGGATTGATACCCGCATTTTCCATCAAGTCGAGCAATCGCGGTTTGGCCGATGGCCCGGTCTCGCGGATGTACTCACGGACAGCTTCGGGATTAACACCTGTCAGCAGAGCCAGCATCGACATGGGCTGACAGACGCAATCGCTGCCCACGCCGACATCGAATCGGCAACCCGACTGCGCTGCCAGATCGCCATCGCCGGTGCAATCGATGAATCGATCCGCGACCCAGGCCTGTCGGCCCGACTTTGACTCAGTCACGATGGCGGCGAGACGTTTTTCCTTGTTGGTAACCGCTCCCACAACGCGCGTGTGCAGCAGGATCTTCACGCCCGCATCGACGAGCAGTTCTTCGAGGACCAGCTTGGCGACTTCGGGATCATAAACCGTCCCTTGTATGATGAATTTTGTGATCCACACAGGCCGTCATTCATGGCAGAATGGCAGCGTATGTTGTCGCGAGGAATTCTAAACCGTCCCTGTGGCTTGACCACTTGCGCTAGATTGTTACCTCCGACCTTTGGTAGGAGCGATTGGTACATCTTGCGGCTCGACCGCTCATCACAAGGATTCGCCTGACCGAAGGGATACGGAGGACACTCGTGGCACCTGCGTTCCACCAG
>Ga0138256_10002876_pt1 | contig 18384 bp, 19 predicted proteins | sample KNB2016incub_MG_FD_105486 | JGI IMG/M metagenome (GOLD analysis project Ga0138256, IMG submission 105486) | Active sludge microbial communities from wastewater in Klosterneuburg, Austria - KNB2014incub_MG | ecosystem: Engineered > WWTP > Activated sludge > Unclassified | place: Austria... | reverse complement strand
TGACAATCGTTTGCGGTGTGATGCCGTGTTTCTGGTTGTATTCTGCCTGAATTGTGCGGCGGCGCTGCGTCTCTTCGATCGCGCTCTTCATCGAATCGGTCATCACGTCGGCGTAAAGTATCACATGCCCGTTAATATTCCGCGCCGCGCGCCCCATGGTCTGGATGAGTGAGCGCCGCGAGCGCAGAAAACCTTCTTTGTCGGCGTCGAGAATTGCCACGAGTGAAACTTCGGGCAGGTCGAGTCCTTCGCGCAACAGGTTAATACCCACCAGCACGTCGAAAATACCCTTGCGCAGGTCGCGCAGAATCTCGAGGCGCTCGAGCGCGTCGATGTCTGAGTGCAGCCAGCGAACCTTGATCGCCGCCTTGGTCAGGTAGTCGGTCAGCTCTTCGGCCATCTTCTTGGTTAGGGTCGTGACCAGCACGCGCTCGTTCTTCTTAATGCGCTTGTCGATTTCAAGAATCAGATGGTCGATCTGCCCTTCGCTGCCGTGGATTTCTATTTCGGGGTCGAGCAGACCTGTCGGGCGGATTATCTGTTCGACGTGAGTGTCACTGTGCTGCAATTCATAATCGGCCGGGGTGGCGGAGACATATAAGACGTTGGTGGCGAGTGATTCAAATTCCGGAAAATTCAGCGGGCGATTGTCGAGCGCGCAGGGCAGGCGAAAACCAAAATCGACCAGCGTGGTCTTGCGCGCCTTGTCGCCCGCAAACATGCCTCCGATCTGCGGAATTGTGACATGGCTTTCGTCGATGATGACCAGCATGTTGTCCGGGAAATAATCGATCAGGCATTCCGGGCGCGAGCCTGGTGGGCGACCCGTGAGAATGCGCGAATAGTTTTCAATGCCGCTGCAATAGCCCATTTCGCGCAGCATTTCGATGTCGTACGTGGTGCGCTGGCGTAATCTCTCGGCTTCGAGCGGTTTATTGACCTGTTTGAAATGTTCGAGTTGCGCCTCGAGTTCGCGTTTCATCTCTTCAACCGCATGCTCGAGGGTCGCCGGTGAAGTGATGAAGTGTTTCGCCGGGTAGACTGCAATGCGGCGCAGATTCTCTTTTTTCTTTCCTGTCAAAAGATCGATTTTGTTGATTGCTTCGATCTGGTTGCCGAAAAATTCAATGCGATATGGGTCATTGGCATAAGCCGGGAATACATCAATCGTGTCGCCGCGCACGCGAAAGCGCCCCTGCATCACTTCTGTATCATTGCGCGTGTACTGCATGCGCATCAGGCGGGTCATGATTTCGTCGCGGCTGGCTTTGACCGCAGTATCGATCATCAGTACCGCGTCTTTGTATGTGTCGGGGGAACCCAGGCCGTAGATGCAGCTCACTGACGCAACAATGATGACATCCTCACGTTCGATGAGCGAAGCAGTGGCACGCAGCCGTAGCCGGTCAATTTCGTCGTTGATCGATGATTCTTTTTCAATATAAGTGTCGGTGACAGGCACATACGCTTCAGGCTGGTAATAGTCATAATAGCTGATGAAGAACTCGACTGCGTTTTCGGGAAAAAATTCGCAGAATTCACGGTAGAGCTGTGCCGCAAGCGATTTGTTGTGCGTGATGACGAGCGTCGGCCGCTGCAGCTTTTCGACCACGGCGGCCATCGTCATCGTTTTGCCCGACCCCGTCACACCGATCAGCGTGGCTTTACCGTCAGCCGGAGCGAGTGCTTCGGTGAGCTCCGCAATCGCATTCGGCTGGTCTCCAGCGGGTTTGTACGGTGCATGCAGTTTGAAACTCATGGTGAGGGTGTTCCGATCCCTGAATCCCCCCTATTCGAGGGGACTTGCGGACTAATTTCTGGTAATATATAGGTACTGATTTTCTGGCTGACTTCGACCGGTAAAAAGCCGTACTTTTCGCGGAACAGTTTCTCCATGCGGTCTGCCGACGAATGGCGCGCAACCTGCAGGCGCAGCTCTTCAGTCTCAATATAAATATTGCGGCGCTCTTTGCGCAGCTGTTCGATTTCGTAAGTCACGATCGCCATGCGTATGTTGCGGTAGAGAAAAGCAAAAAGAATGCCGCCGATCAGCAGCACGATCATGGACAGCGTTACCAGATTCTTGAGGTCTTCATATTTATCCGTTTCGCGTATCATTTCAGAAAGCCCTTGCGCCCAGAGGGTACAACACCGACATACTTATACCGGTCGATGCAAAATTGAGCGAGCTGTCGAACAGATAATTTGTATATAGCTGAATGCCGACGTTGATTGGTCCGAGACGCTTCTCAAAGCTGAGAGCGGCCATAGCAGTGAAGGTGTAATAATCAGAGGTGAAAGTGTAACCCTTGAGATTCGCATAACTCACTCCCGCCAGCGGAGAAGCAAAGACGGCCGTGCCCCAGGCTTCATGGCGCCAGACGAGAAATTTTGGGCCGATGAGTCCGGTGACCAGCTGAATGCGCCGTGGTGTTTGCTGGTACAGGCCAAACCCCGCAAGCGCGGTCAGCGCATGGATTCGCCAGATCGGCGTCTTGAACAAAAGCCAGTCTGCTCCTGCGAATGCCTGATAACCGCTGCGGAACCGAGTCGACAGCGGGCCAAAAGTGGTGTAGGTGAAGCCGCCCGAAGCGTGCAGTACGAAATCTTTCGTGAGTACCAGTGGCTCAGGCGAAGCTTTGGGCTGGGTTTTCGACATTTCGGGCGGCCGCGCCAGCGCTGAAGAATGAATGGTGATCGGTTTTGGAACGTATTTTAGCCTAACGACGTATTGCCCTTCGCTCTCGGAGATCAGTTCAGCGCCGAGCAGGTTCTGGCCGCTCTTTTCGTAAAAATCATAATTCTTGCCCACTTCGAGTGCAGTGATCGACGCGGTGGCCAAAACAAGCAGCAACAAGGCGTGGCATATTTTCATTTTAGGGCTTGCGTACCTTCGACTCTTTCACGCCTGAGTATATTAGACTTCTCCAGCTCGAGGTTTCCCAACACGGAATACAAAAAAATGTGGTCTGCGTCTTCTTTATAGATCACCCCGAAAAACACATTGCCGTCGGCCATGGTGAGCTTATCGATTTTTTCGCTCTGTTTTTTCAGGAGTTGCTTTTTCGTGTCTTCCGCCAGTTTTTCGGCGCGTTCAGCCACCTTCTCATTGCGCAGGTTGAGCTCAGCAGGCTTGGGTTTGGGCGCTGGCGCCGGTACCGGTGCTGCAGCAGGCGCCGGTGCTGTCGGTTCAGGGGCTGGCGCGGCCACTGGGGCAGCAACGGGTACAGGTTCTTCGGGCAAAACGAGTTTGTGTACCGAAGCGAGTTCGGCGGATTGTTCGCTCTGCTCGCGTGCGGCTTCGGCATGCAATTTGGTTGCCGATTTTTCCAAGTGTGTGACCGTTGACATGAACTCTTTGTCTTTGACTACGGTTTCCGAATTCTTTTTCGATTCACGGGCAAGTTCCTGGTCGTTGCCCAAAAATGTCCCGAGCAGATACATCCGCCGGTTCGCATTGACCGCATAAGCTGAGGCGCCACCCGAAGCAATCAGTGTGCGGTAGATCGGCAGTGCTTGCTTTGTATTGCCGGTTTCTTCGAGCGCGCGTGCGGTCAGAAAGCGTATTTTGTCTGACTGGCGGGCTTTATCAACCAGAGAAAAATTTTCAATCGCCTTGAGATAAGCCGCCGCATTATAATAGAGTTCACCGCGCGCAGCAGGGTCCTGTATCGATTCAATGTATTGTATGCGCGCTTTGAGGTCTTTAAGAAATGCTGCCAGCTTCTGTGCGACCTCTGCGTTTTGAAATGCAGAGGTCGCTGGTGTACCGGGGGCGGCGCTTCCCGGCATGGGACGGTTTGCCACCGCTTCAAAGTCTGCCAGCGCCGCGTCAAACTGGCTGACCATTGCCCGACAGAAACCTCTGTGCAGCAGCGCAAAATCCGATTCTTGTGCGTCGAGGCGAAATTCATGGATATAGACATCGTAGCCGCGAATCGCCTTGGCGTATTCGCGGTACGATTCAAACTGGAATGCGAGATCGAGTACGAGCTCACGTTCGGGTGTTTTGCCGAGATGCAGTCGCGGCAGGCCCACCAACCAGTTGAAGCCGTTGAGCAGCGGCACGGTGGCACGATCGATGAACGGCACATCGCGCCCGAGCGCGCGGCTCTGGCGAATGGCAATCAATGCACTTTCGGCTTCTTGTTTATAGGCAGCAGCACTTTCACGCCCACCGGCCATGGCTCGCTGGTTGATCATCGAGACGCGTGACAGCAGTGTGAGGTTGCGCAAATCGTCGCTTTTCTCGTTGCTGGCCAAAAGAGAATCGCGCAGTTCGTGCATGCGCAGACGCGTTACGGTGGTCAGCAGCGTACTCGCCAGCACCACTGCGGTCGTGCCCATAATGGCCGCGCTGAAAATTCCGCTGCTCTGCGCCTTAGCGATCCATCCCATATCAGAATTCCAGAACGAGCAGCGTGAGGTCGTCGTCTGGCTTGGCTGTCTCGGCAAATTGTGCGAGATCGGTCAGAATCGCTGACCTGATTTCCGCTGCGCTGCCAAGTTTGTTGCGCGCGACCACCTCGGTCAAACGTTCAGTGCCATATTGAGCGCTCTGAGTATTTTTCGCTTCGGTGATACCGTCGGTATAAATGACAATTTTCATCCCTTTTTTTACGGCAATTTCGCCCGTTTCAAAATCGAACGGTGTTTCGGCCATCATTCCCACGTAAAAACCGTTGGATTTGAGCCGGGTGACAATGCCCTCTGCGTCGACGATAATCGGTTCGGGGTGAGTCGCATTGCAATATTGCATTTTTCCGGGGCTCAACTGAAAATAGAAAGCGGTCAGGTATTGGCCGGTCATTTCGAGCGATTCTGCCATGTGCTTATTCACAGCTGCCATAATATTGCCTGCGCTTTTGGCGGGATCAGCGAAGGTGGAAAATGCCGATTTCGCCATCATCGTCAATAGTGCTGCGGGAACTCCGTGGCCCGATGCATCGCAGACAAGATAACCGGTCGAACCGTCGGCAAAATTATAGACGTCGTAAAAATCGCCGGAGACTGCATAGAGCGAACGATATTCCATGGCATTCGCATGCGGAAATTCGGCGCGCGGGAAAATACTCTTCTGGATATGTTGCGCAATCATCAGTTCGTGCTGCATCGTTTCGTCGCGGCTGCGTATCTCTTCAAAGTTTTTGCGGATCGTCTCTTTTTGGTCGCGGATATCCGCCGACATTTTGTTGAAAGCACCGACGAGCGTGCCGATTTCATCGCGGCGTTTTTCATAGCCGGGTAACTGATAAAAATCACCGCGACCGGTAATCTCAGAGGCAACGCGCAGCCGAATCAGCGGTCGCACAATCAGACGATAGAGAAAAAAACCGAGGGCAAATTGCAGCAACAGCAGCAGCACGACGATAGATGCGCCGAGCCGCATGAGGCGCGATAGTTCGGTCTTCATGCTCTGCATGCTGAAAACCGCTCTCAGCAGAAGATCCTGTCCGCGGTCGTTGGCAAAAGGAATATACACCGAAAGTGTGTAGGCAAGCACATCGGGCACCGCAAAAAAAGGCTCATTGTTGAATTCGCGCAGTCGCAGAGTTTTGATGATGTTTTGTAGCTCTTCAGGGGGCAGTTCCCGCAATTGGTTGCTTTCAGGCCAGCCCGAAAGCACGGTCCCCGTACCTGTTATGATATTGAAGCTCTGAAGCTCGGGGGGTAAGGCGTTTTTTGGACCGTGGAACGCGGATAATATCGCGCCACGACCCGTGGCTTCTCGATAAGTATCTGCTCTCTGCAAGGCGGTATTTGTTCGTGTGATCTGCAGCAATCGCTGCTCGACCCCGACGATCGTGCGGTGCATTTCGAGCGAGGCCTTTTCGGCAATGAGCCGCATCTGGTTTGAACCCGTTGCCAGCCAGAAGAGCAGCACATTGATGAGGGTGAAGGCGAAAAAAATCAGACTGAGCCTGGCAATGAGTGACAGATTACGCAACATATCGAGCGGCCGGTATGATTAGCGGTGACCGCCCGCCCGCGTAAAGAATTTCCATAATCCGCTATTCTGGCCATGGCTTGACCCGGGATTTTCCGATCGGTTTTTGCCGTTGATGTCGTTTCGCGTTATCGTATACCTGTTTGCCGTCGGTTCTTTTTGTGTTTCGTGTGCAACCCTCGATGACAGCCGTAAAAATTCACCACATTACCATGACGGCAGATTCCGTAATCTCGATAACGACGACGGCATCGAAGAAAAATCCTTCTGGACTCTGCTTAAATGGAAATGGTTCACCGCACGCGACGCCGATGTGATCGAATCAGCACCCAATGAGCCACCGCGCACGCAGCCGGTGAGTGCGAGAGATCTGATTGCCGCAAAAAATAAGATCCGCATCACCTGGATCGGCCACGCGACGGTATTCGTCAGCGTCAACCAGGGCGGAACCGTCACAAACATAATTACCGACCCGATTTTCGGCAATCTGCCGATCGGTCAGCGGTTGACAGAAATGCCGATCGCGAAAGAAAAATTGCCGCGCGTCGACGCGGTCGTGGTCAGCCATTCGCACTATGACCACTGCGATCTCGAAACGCTGCGTTTTCTGCACGACAGAAATCCACTGTTGAAAATTATTCTGCCCGAAGGGCAGGCGCGCTGGGGGCGCGAAAATGGCCTCACGCGCGCCGAAGACATGCGTTGGTGGACAAAGCAGAAAGTCGGCGTTGCTGAGATCCATTTTCTGCCCGCGCACCACTGGTCGGTGCGTGTACCGGGCGATCGTATGCAGTTTCACTGGGGTAGTTACGCTTTTGTAGCAGGCAGAACCGCCATCTATTTTGCGGGCGATACGGCGTATTCGTCGCATTTTTCGAGGATAGCGGAAAGATTTCCGCAGGGTTTTGCTGCCGCTCTTATGCCGATCGGTGCATATTCACCCCGGTGGTTCATGCAGGCTTCGCATGTTGATCCGCCCGAGGCAGTATCGGGTTTTATCGACCTTAAGGCACAGGTGTTGCTGCCGATGCATTGGGCCACGTTTCGCCAGACGGATGAAAAACTGATGGAGCCGATTCTTTACCTGCGGCAGCAGGCTGCGATACGAAAAGTGCAATACCGACACTGGCTGCCGGGCGAAGCTTATGAGGTTGACATCCGGTGAGAACTGGGAACATTGCGGCATGGTCGAACGACCGTAAGGAAGGTTGCGTATGAAAGGTTTTTCTGTTACAGGTGAAACACCCGATAAGTTCATGCGCAAAATCGAACGCGCCTTGGCTAAAGGTGAACTTGGCAAGTTCGCAAAAATGTCGCTCAAGCTGCCCGAAGCAAAAATAGCTTTCGAAAAAATGGGCACCACCGAATTCACTTACAACATTGTCGGCGAAGGTGAAACCTTCACCGCCTCCAAAGTCAACGAGAAGGTGGCTTTCACGCATGCGTTGTTTCGCGGCCAGGTTGAACAAGAGCTCGAACGGATTATCCACCGTTTTGGTGGCACCATTGTGAAATAGCGGACTGGGGTGAAAATTGATTTCTGACTAAAGCAGTATGTATACTGGTTTAGTCTTGACTATTCTGGGATTAGAGCAGGTTTGGCCATGTGGGAGGTTCTGCTGACAGGGGTTATGTGCATGCCCTGCGCAACGACGCCGATGAGAAACTTGTATTGCTGTCGGGGCCCCGGCAGACAGGTAAGACAACCCTCGCGCGCATGTTGTTTAAGCCGCATGTATATCTGAATTTCGACAATGTCGGAGACCGCGTCGATATCGAAAAACAACGTTGGTCGCGCGAAACGGAAGCCGTGGTGTTCGACGAATTGCACAAAATGCGGAAATTCAAGAGTTTTCTGAAAGGCATCTACGATGTCGAGGGCGTGCGCCCGCGGCTCGTTGTCACAGGCAGCGCCCGGCTCGACGTCGCGCGCAAAACCGGAGACTCGCTTGCCGGGCGCTTTTTCCAGCACCGCATACATCCTTTTGACATGAAGGAACTCAAAACCGCAGACCGCAAAGTGCTCGAACAACTGCTGGAGCTCAGCGGCTTTCCTGAACCTTATCTCAAGGGTACAAAATCTGCTTATAACCGCTGGCGTAAAAGTCATCTCGATATCATTCTCAGGCAGGATTTGCTCGATCTCGAGCAAGTGCGCGAAATCATCGCGATCGAAACCCTGACGGAGCTCCTGCGCCGCGCCGTGGCGTCGCCAGTATCTTATGCCTCGCTGGCGCGCGATCTGCATAGAGATGCCACAACGGTAAAGCGCTGGCTGGCGATTCTCGAAAATTTATTCGTGGTATTTGCAGTTAAACCTTATCACGAAAAAATTTCCCGCTCGATTCTGAAATCCCCGAAGTATTACTTCTTTGACTATGCCTGCGTCGATGACGCAGGGGCGAAATTTGAAAATCTCGTGGCCTGTGCTTTGCTGAAAGAAATTCATCGCTTGCAGGACGAAGAAGGTGTGAATGCCGATTTGTTCTATCTGCGCAACAAAGAAGGCAAAGAAATCGATTTTCTCGTCACCATAGACCGCAAACCTGTCTGGATGATTGAGACGAAAACGGGAACATCGGGCGACGTTTCCAATTTCAGCCATTTTTCCCGCTTTGTCAAAGCGGATAAAATCATGCTGGTATTAAAATCTGACCGCGAGCGGCAATTGGCCGACAAAGTAAGGCAGCTCGACGCGGCAAAATGGCTGCGCCATGTCGCTATAAATCCCCAAAGGTAATTTTCGCTATACTTCGCCGCGGTCGGCTCTACGATGGCCGACTATGAGTATACAAGAAGACATACAGAAGTACATTGATCAGGCAAGCGCCCAGCTCAATGTAGGCAAAGAGAAATTGGAAGGATTAGTTGCGTCGCTCGCGACCGACGAACGCAAGGCACAACTCGAAGGGATTGTGAACTCGCTCAAAGAAAAGGGCTTGAAAGACACGGTTGCTTCCTGGGTAGGCACCGGTGAAAACCAGCCGATCAATCCCGAAAAAATCAAAGAAGCGCTCGGCGTGCACCGTATCGAAGAGCTTGCAGCACAGGCAAAGATGAAGGCTTCCGAAGTGCCGCAAGCACTGTCAAACCTGCTGCCGCAGATTATCGATAAACTGACACCCGACGGAAAAGAACCCGAAAACGGCATTGCTGCCGCCGCGGTGAAGTTTCTGCGCGGTCTGCAGGCCAAGTAAGACCCAAAAAGTTTGCGCAGCAAACTGAAGGAGCTTACCTGAAAAAACTGATCCTGGCGCTGCTGGCCGTTGCGGCAGCGCTGGCAGTTTTATGGGCGTATTACGGCGGCTTCGCTTCGCCCGCACCCATCAACCGCGTCAATGCGGGGCCATTCCATGTCGCTTATGCGACGCACCTCGGTTCTTATAAGAAATTTGATAAGGTTTTACAGCAGCTGACGGAAAGTCTTGAGCAGCAAGGTATCACCGGGTTCCGGAGCGGTGGCATATTTTATGATGATCCGCAGATTGCCGGCGAAAATAAATGCCGCAGTGAAGCGATTGCCATCCTCACTCCGAAGCAAATGGAAAAACTCGGGGAAAATCCTAATTTCAAAATAAAAACTCTCGAACGGCGGCATTATCTGCACACGGTGTTCCCGTACCGCGGTTCGCTGTCAATTCTCACCGGCATGATGAAGGTCTATCCGCTATACAAAAAGTATTTTTCAGAGAACAGGCTTGAAGCATATAGGTATCGTGAGACAGATTATTTGAATGATTTTGGGCTCGAAATCTACGGTCCTGAAAAGATATTCTATTACACGACATTTAAGCGGGGGGATTTATGAAAAAACAGGTTCTACTTCTCTCGATCTTACATTTACTTGCCGTCCCTGTCTTATCTGCCGCTGCTATCGGCACCGATTGTACTTTTAAAGGTAAGAAACTCTACGGCAAAATTCAAGTCGTGGATTCCTGGCCCGACGTGAAAGTGCAGATTGTCGACTCATTTCCCGATTTGAAAGTAAAGCAGGTGACATCATTTGCTGATTCGTGCGGCGAATGGCAGGAAGTTTCGTCGTTCCCGGATCTGAAAATACAATTTGTGACTTCCTTTCCTGACATTAAAATCAAATATGTCGATTCATTCCCGGGGCGTTGACTCGCACCCGAAATAGGGCAGGTAGTTCATGAAGAAAAAAATATTTCTGGGTCTTTTTGTCGCTCTGGGCGTTGCCGTCGGTTTGCAGATCAAACTTGATCTGCCGGCGGCCGAGGTTGAAAGACAATACCTGCTGAAAGAATCGAAGTTCGCCGACATTGCGGGGCAGCGCGTGCACTATACAGATGAGGGCAAGGGTGAAATTGTGGTGCTGGTGCATGGCACAGCCGCAAGCCTGCACACCTGGCAGGCCTGGACGCAGGAGCTCAAGAAAAACTTCCGCGTGATTCGCGTCGATCTGCCGGCCTTTGGTCTCACGGGCCCGGCAAAAGACCGCAACTATTCGATCAAAAACTATGTTGCTTTTCTCGAAAAATTCTTCGAGTTCATGAAAGTCAGGCAGATCAACCTGGTCGGTAATTCTCTGGGTGGCCATATCGCGTGGAAATATGCCGTGGCACACCCGGATTACGTGAATAAACTCATTCTGATCGACAGCGCAGGCCTGTCGCGCATCAGTAAAATTCCGTTGCCCATTCGTTTGGCGCGCATACCGCTATTAGGCAAAGCCGCGCGTTTCATCGGGCCACGTTTTCTGGTAAAAAAGAGCCTGAAAGAAGTTTACTTCGATCAAAGTAAGGTCACCGATGCGCTCGTCGACCGTTATTACGCGATGTCGCTCAGAGAAGGCAACCGCAAGGCCTTTGTCGACCGTGCGCTGCAGATGAAAGAAGACAACGGCGCGGGTCTCGAAAAAATCAGTGTACCGACTCTCATTATGTGGGGCAAACACGACAACTGGATTCCCGTCGAGCAGGCGGCCAACTTCCGTAAAAAATTATTCCTGGGTCAGGTCGTGATCTATGACAATGCAGGCCATGTGCCTCACGAAGAGATTCCCGAGCAGAGTGTGGCCGATGCGATGAAGTTCTTAAAGTAAACCTGAACAACTGTTCAAAAATACTTGACACTGGTGTCATTATCTTGCACGAGCGGCCATGCAAGTCCGCAGACCCGATTTTGATTTTTCCAACGTAAAACGTTACTATTATGGCGACAACGTTTGGGCAACGCACACAATGAATGCCTTGCATGTGCTGGTGCCGATCGGCGAGGTGTTCTTTATCCGCGCGGTGCGGGGCATGCTCGATCAGGCACCAACTGAGCAGAAGGCGGAGCTCAAAAAATTCATCGGGCAGGAATCGGTGCACGACCAGGTGCACCGACAGTTCTGGGCGCGGCTGAGGGAGCAGGGTCTGCCCGTCGATAGCTTTGCGCGCTTCTTTACCGCCACAGCCATTGAGACCATGGAGCCGCTGGTGGAGAAATTTCTCGGCAAAAAAATGCTGCTCTCGGCGACGGTCGGCTTCGAACACTACACAGCCGCGCTCGCCGATACGGCGTTTCAACCGGAGTCAAAGTTGCTTTCGGAAATGCAGAAAGAAGTCGCTGAGATGATGGGCTGGCATGCGGCCGAAGAAATTGAGCATAAGTCGGTGGCGTTCAACCTGCTCAAAGCGATCGACGACAATTACCTGTTGCGCGCAACCGGCATGGTGCTGGGTTCCAGTATTCTTTCTCTCTACACCGTAATCGGTACGCTGTGGTTTATGGCTGGCGACAAGGAACTCACGCTCGCGCGCCTGCTCAAAGATTTACCAGGCCTGCCACAGATTTCGGGTGACCTGTTGCCGGCGCTGATTCGCCACAATGCTGAATACTTTACGCCGGGTTTCGATCCTGATCACAAGGACAACTATCATCTGGCGGAAAACAAACTGAAAGAACTCGGCATGGCGCTCGCTTCATAGCGCGGCGTCGGGTGTTCAATCACCTGCTGTAGTTGCGGTGACCGCCGGCGGGAGATACAATGAGCCAACACCATCCACATATGATTCCGATTCGCATGGAAAAGCACGTGCGCGCAGCGCTGCTTATGGGCGCCGTTTTCGGCTTCGCTTTGCCGAATGGCTATTTTCTGTACCGTTACATGAAAAACCCGGCGCTGATGAACGATTTGCTGGCGAACCCGCTGGGGCAGGCGTTTTTAGGCGAAACGGGCCTCTTGCTGATTATGTTCATGGTCGCGGTCTGGGTGATCAAAAAATCCTGGCTGCGCGTATTCTATTATCTGCTGGCGTCATTTGCGGGCGGCCTTGCATTCGCGCTGCCGCTGTTTTTGTGGTTCAACAGTGTGGATAAACATGAATCCTGATTTGGCCTTGTAGTCAAATCAGGTTTCATGGACAAAGAACCGATCGCTTTGCATCTGGCCTTTTTGATAAGTGCGTTCGGAGAAATTTATCCTGCCGGTTTTGCTGAAGGTGACATAGCTCGAAACGCGTGTGCCATAGCCTACCTTGCGGCGAAAGAGTCCGCGGCGAATCTCCAGCGCGATAAATATCGATGAGAGCGCGATTTCATATTTCAGCGGCAAGCCGGTGCGCTGAACACTTTGAGCATCGGCCTGTTTCGGGTTTGCCAGCATGGCAAAGACGTCTTGTGCCAAAGGCGGATTTCCGGCGAGTTCGCCGAAAAGTTGTTTGGAGAGTAATGCTTTGGGCCAGGGGGAATTGAGGGTAGCGTTGGAAAGCGCATGGAGTCCGGGTTCAATGGGAGCGGGCGGCTCGCCTGAACGATTATTAAAATGCCAGAGTTCACGGGCCGAGCCAAAAAGCAGGTTATTGCCGTTGTACTCGCGCGCACTTTGCGTGAGTTCGCGAATGAACTCACGCATAGTTACTCCATCATGAAGAAAGCGCCTGACAATGAGACCTCGCGATTTTGCGCTCTTGGAATCTTTTCCCGGCTCATGGTGGGCAGCACCGATGTCATCTTTGGCAGCCGCCGACCCTCGGACTTCCGTGGCCCCCCGAAAATTAGTCACCGCGGCAAACCGGCCTTGCCGGTTGACGGCGAGCCAGCCGCCCCGTGAAGGTTGAGAAATATCTGCCCCGCCGAGAATATCCGGCGCATCGGCCCACCAGTCGAGCGCGGCCGTCGGTCGCGCATAAAATTCATCGCGGTTCGCCGCGACGATTAGCGGAAAATCCGCATTTTGCTGGTAAGAAAAGAGGATCAAGCACACGAGGTGCAAGAAGCCGCATTTGACAGGAGGTCAATCGGTGTGCGGCTCAGGCACACGAGGTGCGGGAGCTGGCGCTTGACAGGAGGTCAATCGATGCGCCGACCAGGCACACAAAAATCAGGCATCACTGGATTTGTCGTCAGGGGCGGTGTCTGCCATGCGCGGCGAATCAGTGTTACTAATGAGGACGAGCCGAAAATCGCCAAAGTTCTTGCCGAGAATCATGCGCATCGGTAGAACCGAGAGCAGAAAACCAATGACGACCCCGAGCGATCCTGTGATGTACTGAATGATCTGTTGTTCGACGCCCAGGAGTCCCAGAAGAAGACCAACAATAAAGCCGACAATTCCACCGGCGACCATGCTGGCGAGTGTCATCAGAAGGTTGCGCCATGCGTAGGCCCACCAGATCCGCCATGTCCGGCGCCATGTAATTTCCGCTTCCATAGATGGTTCGGTCATGATTCAAGCAACCCATTCGCGAAGTGGCAAAGGGCAACGAGGCGCTCATGGCATTTGCTCTCGAGGTCAGCCGACCATGCGGATTTATCCCGTACCCCGACATAAGCTTTCACTTTGGGTTCAGTGCCCGAGGGGCGCACCGCAACCCAGTCTCCCTGTGCATTAATCAGGAACAGCAGGTTTTGTGACGGGATGCCTTCGATCGGTTTCGCGGTACCGTTGTGTGTTTCGATGCTCTGTTTGAAATCGCGTATCGTCGTGATCGGTGAACCCAGCATTTCCTTTGGCGGGGTCGTGCGCAGCTTTTCGACGAGGTCAGCCATCGCGGCGATACCATCGGCGCCCGGGAATTCGCGCTCGACGGCGTCTTCGGCCGCATAGCCGCAGGCTTCATACATTTTAGTCAGCCAGTGCGCGATGCCGCCGTCGGCGGCGCAGTGGGCCGCGAGCAGGCAGCTGATGATGCCGTCTTTGTCGCGGGAGTCGCCAATTGTCACACCGAATGCCTCTTCAAAGGCCAGCACCATGCGCGCAGCTGGGTTCGCTTCGTGGATTGCGTGCGCCTTATTGCCCATGTTTTTGAAACCGGTCAACGTTTCATAGTGTGCGATACCAAATTTTTCGCAGATGACACGGGTGAGCGGCGTCGAGACCACGCTCGAAAGCGCAAATGCGTGTTTCAGGTCGACGCCCTTTTCCTGGAATTTTGTCAGCAGGTAGAAGAGCAGAACCGTGCCGATCTGGTTGCCGGTCAGCACTTTAAAATTTTCTTTTTCCCGATACGCAATGCCGATGCGGTCACCGTCGCCATCGGTCGCGAGTATGAGGTCCGCCCCATCGGTGCGTGCCTTTTCGAGCGCCATGTCGAGGCTGTCTTTGTTCTCAGGGTTGGGCGCCTTCACCGTGGGGAACATCGGGTGCGGTTCATATTGCTGCGGCACCGGCAGAAAGTTCTTGAAGCCCGAACGATAGAATGCGGCATTCATCAGCGCGCCGGCGGCACCGTGCAGCGGCGTGAACACAATTTTCATGCTGCGGTCTTGCGCAAAATCGACTTCGGCGGTGACCCACTCGACATAGGTTTTGAGGATGGTCTCGTCGAGCGTCGTCAGTTTGCCAGCAACAGTGCCGCCATTGGTGGCACTGTTATTGGCATAGGGTAAGTTCGCCATTTCGGCCATCACGTCCGTGTCGAATGGCGAAAGAATCTGCGCGCCGTTCGCGGCATAAACTTTATAGCCGTTATAAGGCGCAGAATTGTGGCTTGAGGTGATCATCACACCGCAGTCGGCTTTGAAACGCCGGGTTGCGAAAGGCACAATCGGCGTGGGTACAATGCGGTTGAATGCGAGCACATCGACACCCTGAGCGAGAAAGTGCTGCTGCGCAATGCGCGCGTATTTGTCCGAATTTTTTCTTCCGTCGTAGCCGATAACGACAACCGGGTTTTTGCCCGACGCGGTCTTTTTCAGCACTTTCGCCACAGCGATCGAAACGCGCGCAATCGTGTATTCGTTGATGCGTGCGGTGCCGACATCCATGATGGCGCGCATGCCGGCTGTGCCAAAGCTCAGGTCATAGCCAAAGCGGTCCATAATCGCCGCTTCGCGTTCGGCCTCGGGCAAATCGATCAGCGCCCTCACGGCGGAATAGGTTTCGCGGTCAAAAGGCTCCTTCGACCAGGCTTCGGCGACAGACAATGCTTCGGCGTACGTACGCATGGGTAATTTTTTCATTTACGTGTGTATCACGTAAATTACTTAACTCCATGCGAACCCCACTCATAGCCGGTAACTGGAAAATGAACCTGAATCTCAATGACGCCGAGGCGCTGGGCAAGGCCGTCAGCGAAGCGGCACAGAAATATTCTGACCGCGACGTGCTGATCTACCCGACGTTTCTGCAATTTGTGCCTGTCTCCAAAGCGGTCGCCGGCACCAAAGTGGCGCTGGGCGTGCAGAATTGTTCTGCCGAAAAAGACGGCGCTTTCACAGGGGAAATTTCTGCCTCACAGGCCAAAGATGCCGGTGCGTCATACATCCTCATCGGTCACTCTGAACGCCGCCATGTGCTGAAAGAGACGGATGCATTCTTGAAACAAAAGGTCGAACGCGTGCTGGAGCAGGGTCTTTTGGTTATGCTGTGTGTCGGTGAAACGCTGGCTGAGCGCGAAGCTGGCCGCGCCGAAGCCGTAGTGCTCGAACAGCTGAATGCGTCACTCGCGGGCCTGACCGCCGAGCAGTGGAAACAGGTTTCGATTGCGTACGAACCCGTGTGGGCGATCGGCACAGGCAAAAATGCCACGCCCGAAGATGCGCAGAACATGCATGCCACGATTCGCAAGCGCGTCGCTGAACTCAATGCGGCAATTGCACCTTCGCTGCGTATTCTTTACGGTGGTTCAGTGAAACCCGACAACATCGGTGCAATCATGGCGAAGCCCGACGTCGACGGCGCGCTGGTCGGCGGTGCGAGCCTCAAGGCCGATAGCTTTGCGGATTTAATTAAGAACGCGAAGTAGTGACATGAATAAGATGCGCGAAGCGCATCTTATTCATGTCTAAGCGCTTCGATCGGGTTGAGACCCGCTGCCTTGCGCGCGGGATAGATGCCGAAAACGAGCCCAACAACTACTGAGAATAGCACCGACAGTACCACCGAAAATCCGCTGATCGACGTTGACCAGCCGGCCAAGGACGACATACCTAGAGAAATCAAGACACCGAGCACGAGCCCCAGCGCCCCGCCTGAAAGACTCACGGCGAGCGTCTCGATCAGAAACTGGAACAGAATATCGCGACGCCGCGCGCCTACGGCCTTTCTGAGACCGATCTCTTTCGTGCGCTCGGTCACCGAGACGAGCATGATGTTCATGATGCCGATGCCACCGACCAACAGCGAAACAGCCGCGATTGAAGCCAGCAGTGCACCCATAGTCGAGGAGGTGGCAGTCACAGCAGCGCGAATATCCGCCAGATTCATCACCTGGTAGGCGTCTTCTTGCATCGAAACAGGAATGCGGTGGCGCGAGTGCATGCTGCGTTTCACGGCTTCGCCGAGATCATCGAGGTCAGTCTTTCCGTCGCCTTCGAGGTCGAGCGAATCGACATATGCTTTCCCCATCAGCCGGTACATCGCGGTGGAAAGTGGTATCACGACGACGTCGTCCTGGTCGCGATAACCGGTGCCGCCTTTCTCAGGCATGACGCCGATGACCTGAAAATTCACTTTGTTGATCTTGATAAAGGTTCCGATCGGGTTTTCGCTGCCATAGAGTTCACGCACGACGGTGAGGCCCAGTAAAGCCACACGCGCGCGCGCCTGGTTCTCTTTTTCGGTGAACATGCGCCCGATGAACGGTGTAGCTGCGCGGATAGTAGCGTAATCAACGCCAACACCCTGCACCTGCGTATTCCAGTTCTTATTGCCGTAAGAGACCTGACCGCGGCTAGCCACGTTGCCAGACACAGATTTTACCCCCGGTGTGCGTTCGCGCACCCACGCAATATCTTCATACGTGATGCGAGCCGGGCTGCCCGATTCCTGCGCGACACCACCGACGCGCACGACGTTGGGCCTCAACACCATGACGTTGGCGCCCAGACTCTTGAGCTGTGCTTCGATCGATTGTTGCGCACCGCGGCCGAGTGCGAGCATCGCGATTACCGACGCGACCCCGATCATGATGCCCAGCATCGACAGCGCGCTGCGCAGTTTGTTCGCGAGCACGGCGCGGTAGCCTTCACCCAGATGCTGTAAGAAGTATTTCAGGGAGTTCTGCTTCAGAGCGGGTGTCATCTCATTAGCCCCCGAATTCATTCGGGGGCTAATGAGAACTGATTTATTTTTGCTCTTGTCCGAAACGACATTGCCGTCCTGCAGTTTGATGACCCGATTGGTCTGCTCGGCGACCTCTTCGTCATGCGTCACGACAATCACACCAAGACCGCTGTCGTGCATCTCTTTGAGGAGCATCAGAATGTCGTGCTGCGATGCGGTGTCGAGGTTGCCGGTGGGTTCGTCGGCGAGCAGCATGCGCGGCGCGTTGACGAGCGAGCGCGCAATCGCCACGCGCTGCTGTTGTCCGCCCGACATCTCAGAGGGTCTGTGATGCATGCGGTCGCTGAGATTCACATCGGCCATCAGGGTTTCAGGGGTGGATTTCAGGCCGGTTTTGCCGGAGTACAGAAGCGGCATGGCCACGTTATCGAGCGCTTCGAGGCGCGGCAAAAGATGGAACTGCTGGAAAATAAAACCGAGTGTCTGCCGGCGGTAGATCGCGAGGTCATCTTCGCTCAGGTGCGAAACTTCGCGTCCGAATAATTTGTAGCTGCCACCGCTCGGCACATCCAAAAGGCCGAGAATGTGTAGTAGGGTTGATTTACCCGAGCCCGAACGGCCCATGATCGCGACAAACTCAGTGGGCCCGATGTTGATGGATATATCGCGCAGCGCATAGACGGTGCCGCCGCCGAGTTCGTACTTCTTGCTGAGATGGGATATTTCTATCATTAAGCAATTTTCCCAAAAGGCTGCAGATTAGAAGCCTTGCACATCGTGCCGGTATATATCTCGGTGCGGAATGAAAGCTTGCGCATCCGCCCCGAACGGGCGGACGGAAAGCCCGAGGCAGGCCTGAAGGGCCGCTTTAGTAGCGGTTTGCGGTAGCAAACTGCGGGGCCGAGGGCTTTCTGGCAAGATTTCATGCAGCGCCGAGGCAGTTTGGGGAAATTGCATACCATGGGGAATCAGTGGGCACTTTTTT
>Ga0138256_10002874_pt1 | contig 18388 bp, 12 predicted proteins | sample KNB2016incub_MG_FD_105486 | JGI IMG/M metagenome (GOLD analysis project Ga0138256, IMG submission 105486) | Active sludge microbial communities from wastewater in Klosterneuburg, Austria - KNB2014incub_MG | ecosystem: Engineered > WWTP > Activated sludge > Unclassified | place: Austria... | reverse complement strand
AAGCAATAGTTATCAATCAATTGGTTGGCAGGATGTGTATTGTGCATGGATGGATACTTCCGGTGAAATTTCAACGTTAAGACATTTTGGTGGAGATTCTTCATCAACGCAACCTTTTTTTCTTGCAGATGTAAATGCAAGCGGTGATGTTTATTTACCCGGATCTGTTTATCGAAGTGTTACATTCGATACTGCAATTGTGAGCATTGATTCATTGGAAATATATTACCTGGTTATACTTGATTCATCATTGCATTTAAAGAAAGTATTTCGCAGTACTGATATAAGCACTGACATGTCATTTCAAAAGGTGTATTGCACCGGTTCTGGAGCAATTGTGAATGGGGTTTTTAATGATTCCGCAAATTTTTCCGGAATAAATTTGATAGCTGATACTTCGTGTTCGTATTACCAACCCTTTATAGCCTCCTTAAATTTTACCAGTTCTGTAAATGAATGGAATGGAGATTTTAATCACGTATCAATTTATCCAAATCCTTCCGACGGGAATTTTACTCTTTCTTTAGAGGCCAAACATCAGGGGAAATATGAACTAAGGACTTATTCCATTCTTGGTACAGAGATTTTGCAAATACAGATAGAGTTGACTGCCGGAAAAAATGCAATTCGAATCAATCCGGAAATAAAACCGTTACCTGGTATTTATTTTGTTCAAATCAGGGGGACAAATAATGAGTTCCTTTCTGGAAAAATAATTATTGAATGATAGAAGGCACGGCTAATAACCTGTTCTGCGTGAAGTGCTTTGATATTTTTTGCAAGTCGAGGCCTGAGAACGAATGATATTGAATCTAAGTATCAGAATAATTGAAATCTCTCTTTTTTATAATCTATGCGCTATGAAAAACATCTTAAAATCAGAAGAAGCTCTAAAACTGATTCTCTCATTCGTATTCGTGCTTCTACTGGGTTTTCCATGGTGGACATTTTTTGTCTGGATCCTTGCACCGGATATTAGTATGCTGGCTTATCTCGGAGGAACAAAGGTTGGAGCATATGGATACAATTTATTTCATCATCAGGGAGTGGCCATACTGGTTGCACTAACAGGCCTGGGAATTGGAAATACTGAATTGCAATTCGCCGGAGTAATTCTTTTTGGACACAGCTCAATGGACAGAATCTTAGGCTATGGCTTGAAATACTCGGACGATTTTAAACACACACACCTTGGAAGGATTGGGAAATAATTTGTTTTTGGAAATAGGTATACAATGATTTGCATGAATATCAAAATTGGAATGCAATGAAAAAAATTGGACTTGTATTGTCCGGAGGTGGGGTACGGGGAATAGCGCACCTTGGAATTTTGAAATTTCTGGAAGAATGTGGATGTGTGATTAATTGTATTTCCGGAACCAGTACCGGAGCCATGTTAGGTGCTTTCAATGCTTTTGGTTATTCTGCTCAGGAAATTCTGACAATAACAAAGAACACAAAGCTATTTAGTTTATCGGATGTTGCATTCAGCCAGAGTGGGATCTTCAATATGAAAGGAATAGAAGAATCAATAATAAAACACATTCCTGAAAATACTTTTGAATGCCTGAGATTTCCGCTGCATGCAACTGCTACAAATATTTTGACTGGAGAAGCTGTTTATTTTTCTACAGGAATACTTTCATCACAATTGATGGCATCTTCATGTGTTCCTTTTATTTTCAAACCGATAGAGTATCAAGGACACTTACTGGTTGATGGTGGCATTGTGAATAATTGCCCGGTTGAACCTTTGATAGGGAAATGCGATGTGTTGATTGGAGTTCATGTAAATTCAATGAGTAAGAAAACAGAGCATTTACACATACGTGATATTCTCGATAGGAGTTTTCATTTTGCTTTGAGTCATTCGGTTTATTCCAAGGTTGGTCAACTGGATCTGTTCCTTGAGCCTCCCGATATGAGTCGTTTCAGTATGTTTGATATGACTGCTGCAGATGAAATATTTTCATGCGGATACGATTATGCAAAAACACGAAAACAAGAAATTATAAACACCATACAATAAAAAGAATCTCCGGAACCAGAAGTCTGGCGCCGGAGATTTGGAATCCAATGCTCGGCCAGGGGCGAGATGATTCAAAGATCAAAAATCAATTTCTCTCTTACATCCTGACTTGACAAAGGTTTATTCGGACTCACTTCCAAAGTGAAAACACATACTTTGCCCGGATTAGAATATTTTTCTTCAAAAATTTTCGGAGGAATCACTGCCAGCCTCCCATCTGACAGGACGGCCCACATTAGATTTTTTACTTTCGGATTATACACGAATTTTGAAAACGATTGCTTAGTGTAAGTATACACGGTGTTTCGGTTCGGTTCTACCAAATAAACATTTTCAGGAGTTAGGGTATCTCCTTGTTCGTCAACAAATTTTGCCAATACAGATTGTACTTGTGTTTGTTTGAATAATTTATCGGCATTCCAGATTCCGAATCCATCAATTGCAAACTGACGCAGAACAAATGATCTTGACTGTTCAGTGGTGACAGAGTATCGATTGTTGGAGACATAATATAGTGCAGTGTCGCTTTTGAATTTATCCCAAGCATCCTGGTCTGTTTTTTTACGTTGGTTCTGTTTGTCATAGAACACGGCTAAATTCGAATTAAATTTTATCCTTGCAAATGATGAACTGAATTTTGGCGTAATAATTATTTCAGTAGAATCCCCTTCGCTATGAAGAGAGAGTATGTATTTCTGATTTTCATCAGAAGCATCTATGGATAAATTTTCCCATTTCCGATTTGTTTTTCGTGCAACAGAATTCGTTCCTTGTTTGTAGAACAGGTTGTTGTAGACTTCAATTGCATCTGTTCCGATATACGCCCAGGAAATCGCATTTAGAGATTTAAGTTCCGGCACTGATTGGTTGACCGAGAGCAATTTGAATGTAAAACGATTTGGATTTTTTTTCTTACCGGTGAGAAATTGTTTTTTAGGGAAGGGAGAATCAATACAAATCAATCGGACTTTATAATTTTTTCCATTAAAACGGAAGAGCGTTTCAGTTGAGTCCATAATTGAATTTGGTGATTTGCTTCGATTCGCATCGGTATTTGCTTCAATGATTTTATCCTTTCCTTTTTCTACCCACTGATTTTGTGTTTTGTCAAAGAAATAGAGACTAAAATCAGGGGAACTATTCAACGAAGCCATCATGATATTGATTTTACTTTCCGGATTCACATACAACACCTGGTTGTCTTTCGAAGCCGTAATCTCCAGCATCCCGGCCGATTCCAGTTGAGCCGATTCTCCGGATTTGTAATTCATTGGAATGCCACTCAGAAAAATATCGACATAATTATGGAACTCGCGCAGATTAATTTCCACCTGACCCTGAACAATCTGACCCTGCTTGTTCAAAAATGCATTGGGAGGAATGCAGATGGACGAATTGTGTTTCGATACAAAGGTTTGACCTTTGGTTGCATCCACAATCATTTTCTCCAGTTCAACATTAATGTATGGCATTGGAGGGTGTATTGAAGTATTTTCAACTATTGTTTCAACCTCATTTGGAATTTTCACAGGTTGGAGAATCTCCATTATATCGGTCCGACTTCCATTTATTTGTTGAGATGAATCGAAATCTGCTAAATTCAAGGACCCTGATGAAGGAACATTTTGCTGCTCTTTGTCTGGGGCATTTGAAATTGAAATTAATGGACTTTGTTTGCCGTGATTGTAGTTGTAAAAAAGAAATGTTGCAAAACCGGCAACCAGAGCGCTTACAGCAAAGGCAATGAAAGTTACAGAACCTTTTCCAGGTTTGTGTAACGGATTTTTCTGAGTCATTTGACCTCCCTTTTTTTAGAATTAGACAATGAAATGCTAATGCAGGAAGTAGTTGTGCTTGCCGCTTAAAAGAATTAAAGTTTGAATAAAATCCGATTGGAATTAGCCGTCTGATGTTATAACGATGAAAAATCAGCGGATATTTTAAAACCTATAATTTTTTCTTTGGAATAGAAAATAAATTATAATTTCAGTGATTAAATTGATTTATTCGCCACACTCATCCTCAGGTTTTGCAAGGCTTCGATGAATAAGAAATGAATCAGTAATTAAATACTGATTAATCAATCAGGTAATTCCAATGAGTAATTTATTCCTTTACAATTTTTCCCTGTTGAAGCATGCCTTTTCCATTACTCACTTCATAAAAGTATAAGCCGGACTTCATATTCGGAAGATTGATCACCTCTGAACCATGAATTTGTTTTTCGATTATTTTTCGGGAAGTAAGATCAAAGAGTCTGAATGAAAATGTTTCTGTGACTTCAGAAGAAATTGTGAGTTGATTCAGAACCGGGTTTGGATAAATTTTGAAATTTAAATTAGCATCTACTGAATTTACACCTGTTGGACACGGAGGAATAATGGGAGAAAGTTCTTCGATCACATACAACCGAACATCATCCAATATTAATTCAGTACACGTTGGACAAATATGGCCCCAATTTGTAAACTTAAAAGTATGCTGGGAAGAAGCAGCAATAAATTCAATCAGGTAACGTGTGCCAATCCCGGTTCCTGCATTTGTACCATTATTCCGTAGAAAGAAATTTCCGAAGCCGACATCAACAGCGAATATTCCCTGATCGGGAAAACTTCCAAAATGTTCGCCACCCACCCAGAATTCGAGTACATATACTTTTCCGACAATTAAACCGAGTACAGTTTGTTCAAGGCTGATTCCGGTATCTAAACCATAAGGAGCTTGATTTAAAGGAAAGCCGTCGGGAATGCCGGTAACAATACATCCTTCGTCAACAATGCAGGAAAGATCGGAGCTATTCGAACAAGCTTCGCAAAAACTATTTCCCAGATAGGCACCGAATTGTCCTTCGGGCAAAACAGTAAAAGTGGAATCAACGGCATCCGCATACGTTGACGGCCCTCCGCCAGTACAAGTCCAAAATTGAAATCCACAATTATAATATGCAGAGTTGGGACAATACGAACTGGCAAACCAATTGTTTGGAATACAATTGGTCGACTCGAACCCGCCATTGTGAATAAGGTTATTTACTCCGGAACTGATTGAGTCATTCTGATTATAACACAAAACACAAACTACCTGGCTTGAACCGGCAATTGAAATTAATAGGGAACAAAAGAGTAATAAAACATTTTTTTTCATGAGAAGGTTTTTATAGAGCGTGTTCTTTGCTGAATTCGATTCATGTGTACAGTGTATGCACAACACTAAATCGCTTTCAATGAATTGAGGATTGCTTTTATAAGGGGCGAATAGATAGTGAAAGATAGTAAAATAGTACTGGAAAGGAAATGGATTTTTTCTTGCATTCGGAGTCTCTTCGCCCGAATCGTTGTCTTGTTAAAATCGGGTTCCACAAGTACACCGGGTGCAACCACTTTTGCCGTAATACCCTTCGAAACTGAGTAATCTCATGCCGGCAATTGCGTTTTCGCAGTTTTAAGTCTGATATTTCTCAGCACTGAATTCAGCGACTTGAGATAAATTTGAATCTGATCAATCCAAATATTAAACACATGAAGAATATTCTACGCGCGATCCTTGTGAGTTTGGTTTTTCTGTTGCCACAGAAAATGTTTTCTCAATGTACAATTACGAATGCAACGTCTTGTGTATGTGAAGATGCATCGAGTAATTGTGATTTACTTCCCGACATCACTATTTCGTGGTATGGATTGCAAACCTATGCAGGAGGTCCAACAGAATATGCACAAACAGGAGCAGGAGCTGATGATGGACATTTGCGAGTAACGGGATCTACTCCGAATATTGGCTATGGGCCATTTACAGTGGAGGCCGTTCAAAATGGAATGCATTGGTTCGTTTGTGGAACCGATACTTTTACAGCTCCTTCTACACAAACTTTTGTTTGTCCAAATGGTGAAACTGCGAAGGAAATTTTATGGCAACGTATTTATCATAAAGATCATGGTACAATGTCATTTCGGGACAGGATCGCGGGAGCAATGACGTACAATCAAGGCAGCATGCATGTTGATGATTGGGGCATCATGTCTTTACGAATTGAAAATCCACTGGAGCCGAATCCATTAAACTGGAGTGTTATTGGCTGGGGATATAAACAATCTTTTTGTCTGATGGATTACGGTAGTTGCTCTACTTATAGTGGGCATTGTCGCGACGACCAGAGTGTATTTAATCAGGGAACAACATTACTCAATGCTGATTTTCCGAATTTTGGTCTGGGAAATAGTTACGGTTGTTCGGATGTTGAACAAGGATGTTCTGTCGGTTATACAGATATCTACAGTGAAAGTCTGAACGGAATGTTTATTGAAATACCACCGGGAACATGCAATGGAGACTATTGGATCGTGTATGAAATTGATCCGCATAATTATTTTGAAGAACAGAATGAAAATAATAATTATACAATAATGCCATTTACGCTCACATTGCAAGATGCTCCGGGGAATCCAGTTTCAACAATTTCTACGGATCAAAGCACAATAGTTTGCAGCAATGATTCCATCACACTTACTGCGAATCCCGGACTTTCGTATTTGTGGTCAACAGGAGCGACTACTCAAACTATTCGTGCTGGAGCAGGAACATATACCGTAAACGTTACTACCTATTGCGGAACGGCAGTTTCTCAGGCATTGACTATAACGTCACTGCCATCACCTGCTCAACCGATCGTGAGCAATGATACAGTGTGTAGTGGTTATCCCGCACATTTTAGCACGACAGGAAATTTCATTACCTGGTACGATGCGAATGGAAATCTTGTGTGGACTGGGAATAATTTTACAACACCGGTTTTGACAAATACAACTACTTATTTTGCAGTTGATGAGGTCACGAACACAGGTGCAATTGCCAACGGTGGAAAAACCGACAGTCTTGGTGGAGGAAGTTATTTTACTGGAGTACAATATGAAATATTCGATGCGTTAAAACCATTTGTTTTAAAATCAGTTCAGGTTTTTGCCAATGGTGCAGGGGCTCGAACGATACAATTGTACAACAGTGCCGGAGTGGTATTGCAATCAGGATCATTCACCATTCCAAATGGACCTTCCAGGGTGAACCTTAATTTCAATGTTCCTCCCGGAACAAATCTGAGGCTTGGAGCAACCGGGACACCAAATCTTTGGCGAAACAATGGTGGAGTGACTTATCCATATCTGGTTACAGATACATTTTCCATCACCGGATCCAGTGCAGGTGCTGCATTTTATTATTTCTTCTACGATTGGGAAGTGGAAGTTGGTGGTGGGACCTGTACAAGTATTCCGGCGTCGGCAAATGCAATTGTTCAAACATGCACCGGAATTGATCCTTCTGCAGACTTGTCGGAAAACCTAAGCATATATCCGAATCCATCAACCGGAATTTTTACGGTGGACATGATTCTTCCCGGAACCGGTGCACCTGTAGATTTAAAAGTATACGATATGACAGGACGTGAAGTGTTTAACCGAAATCTCCAGAATGTAAACGGTAAACGAGTCGAAGTCCTGGATTTGTCATCATTCTCGAAAGGCGTTTATCAGCTGGCAATCTTTATTGAAGGAAGAAGATATGTGAGAAAAATTAGTCTGCGATAAGTTCATGTTAGAAACCGGTTTTATTCTTTTTATATGACAACAACAGTGAAGCGCGATTATGGAAAATGGAGAGCGATTAGCCTGTCGGCAGTCTACTTGCTCATGGGACTGCATATCGCACATTGGAAACTCGCGGGCAGAACATTGGCTCCTCTGGAATTCAACGAAGTTCTGTATACTGTTCATCTTGGCATTGTCACAGCCGGATTTTTATTTATGGGACTAACAATATTAGCCACACTGGTCGCGGGTCGATTTTTTTGTTCATGGATGTGCCACATGGTAGCTTTGCAGGATGCAAGTGCATGGTTATTAAAAAAAGTGAATATCCGGCCCAAGCACATTCGATCACGCACCTTAGTGTGGCTTCCTTTTGCGGCAGTTGTTTATTTGTTTGTACTTCCACAAATCGAACGGGCAATGACCGGACAGCCTCCGGTGTCTTTTCACATGGCTCAGGATTCTGAAGGTTGGGCCTCTTTTATGACAAGTAATTTCTGGCGCAACTTACCTTCTGTAGGTATTACTCTCTTCACATTTGTGATGTGTGGAGGAATGGCAATTTACGTTCTGGGATCCCGAAGCTTCTGTCAATATGGATGTCCGTATGGAGTTGTTTTCGCTCTTGCAGACAGAGTTGCACCGGGTAAAATAAAACTCACAGGAGATTGTACTCAGTGTGGAAAGTGTACAGCAATTTGTTCTTCTCATATTCAGGTGCAGAAAGAAGTGATTCAATTTAACAAAGTTGTCGACCCCAATTGCCTCAAGGATCTGGATTGTGTCCAGGTATGTCCGGAAAACGCGCTTTCTTTTGGATTTACAAAACCTTCCGGATTTTTATCACTTAAAAAACTTGATGGGTTTCGAAAAAAGTTTGACTTCAGTTTGAAAGAAGACATATTCCTTGCGGTCAGTACATTTATTTTCATAACTATTTTCCGTGGCTTGTATGATACAATTCCATTTCTCCTGGCAATTGCTTTTGGAATACTCTTCGCATTCGGGTTGGTTACTTTCACGCGTTTGTGGCGAACTGAATTTGTACGAATAGGGCATTACACACTGAAGCGACCACATGGAGTCACTCCGCAAGGGAAAATATTTTCAGTTTTTATGTCTTTGATTATTCTACTTTCCATCCACAGTTTCATTGTTCATTACTATACATACCGTGGTGAAAAGGATTATGCTACTTTGTTTAATCAACAGAAGTCGGCCGGACTTCAATCTACAGGAACGCTCAATTCAACTCTTGTGAATCAATCTTTTCAACGACTTCAATTCGCCGATAAAATAGGAATTATTCATCAGGCAAGTTTGCAGCGGGAATTGGCTTCATTGAGTTTGTTAAAAAACGATCAGGAAGCTGCTGCAAATTATCTGTTCAAAATGCTGCAACAAATTCCAAATGATCTCGAAGGCCGCTTGAAATATGGAAAACTTCTGATCACACAACAAAAGAACGCAGAGGCCGAAGAACAGCTGAGAATTGCAATTGATGGTGAAGCAGAAACCGATCGCGAAAAGCATTTCCGTGCTGAAGCAGCCTTGAATGTTGGTCATCTGAGAGAGAAGGCAGGGTTTTCTTCGGAATCGATCCCATTTTACAAACGCGCATTGTTGGATGAACCTTCCAATGCGGAAGCAAAACTCGCATTGGGTGTTCTTTATACACGAACAGGTCAGTTTGCTGAAGCCGAACGACTTTTACTTGATGCCTCTGTGAATTATCAGAATTCAGCATTAATCGAAAATAATCTGGCGGTTATTTATTTGCAACAAAAAAAATATGCGAAAGCAGAGCAACATCTTCTTGCCGTGAATAAGATTCAGCCGGGAAATGTTCAGGTGGAGTACAATCTAGCCATGCTTCGTTATGCGAATGGAAAAAAAGCGGAAGCCTATGCTGCAATTCAATCGCTTCTGTATGCACATCCTGAACACCGAAATGCGAGGGCTGCATTGAACATGATGGAACAGGAAATAAAGTCGAACACCAGTAATTAATATGAAAAAGCGGACTTCGAATTTTGCCGAGATGAATTATTTTCTATTCTTCTGTTGCCTGGTGTTGGGTATTGGAACAGCACAGAACACAGAAGCACAAATCACCGCATGGCCTGCACCTGCGTTCGTTGATTCTGTTAGAAACCCGGTTCCTTTTGGTGGTGCTGTTATGGAGGATGCCAAGAAAATATACAATACCACATGTTGGACATGTCACGGACTGGATGGAAAGGGCACCGGGCCGGCGAGTGTTCAGATGAATCCCAAACCTGCAGACCACACGAGCGCTACAGTACTTCATCAAAGCGATGGCGCACTCTTCTGGAAAATATCCGTCGGAAAAGGAAACATGCAACCCTACTCCAAATTGCTTACCGTAAAACAACGCTGGGCATTGGTCAACTATATCCGTTCCCTCAGTTCTGGCAATGGAAAGTCAGGATTTTCTCAAACGAATCATTGAGCATTTTTCAAATCAGAAAAATCGAATCGATAATGAAGAAATTATACCCGGTAGTGTTTTTAAAAATATTTCGTGTTAAATTCATCTTTGTTTTATTGTCGATATTGATTACTTCAACAGTATATTCTCAGGACTTTCTGTTTACCGACAATCCGGAAGTATACGATGCATTTCGTTCCACTGTCCTCATCAATTCGCAATCAACACTTACTCCGGGTAAAAATGGCTGGGAGTTTCATATCCGGCATCGATTCGGTGCAATAAAAGCCGACAACACATTTTTAAAGAATTTCCTGGGCACGGATCTGGTTGCGAATATTCGTTTTGGTTTTGTTTTCCCCATAGGTGACAAAACATATGTAGGAGTCGGCCGAACTAAATTCGGGAAAACATACGATGTTGAAGCGAAACGATTGCTACTTGTTCAAACAACAGACAATTCAATGCCATTTACCATTGCTGCTTATGTGAATGCTGCATGTATGTCAGATGATTTTGCTCCGGTTCCGAAGTATGCTTTTTTTAGTGATGGGGTGACACCCTTTGCTTATACATTTAAACACCGGTTATCGTACAATTCACAGATACTTATTTCAAGAAAATTCGGTAAAAATTTATCTATTGAACTCAATCCTGTTTACATCTACCGAAATCTTGTTCCACCGGGAGAAGAGAACCAGACATTCGGTCTGACGGGAGGAATCGCATTCAAAACATCTCAAAATGCCTCTCTTCTTGCTGAGTATGCATATCGATTCAATAACCCGCCAGCAAATGGGTATTACCCTTTGTCGCTCGGTGTAGAGTTTGGTACAGTTGGTCATGCATTCCAGATTGTCGTAAGCTCTGTTCGCGACCTGAATGAACAACAAATTTATTCAAACGAAACGACCGATTATTTTAAAGGAGAATTTCTTTTTGGGTTTAATATTAAACGCACCTTCTGGTATAAAAAGCAAAAATCAAATGATGCAACGATTCTACCACATTAAAAGGCTTGCGTTACTTTTTCTCTTGTCAGGATACCTGATGCATCTTAGCAGTTGTACCAAGGATGAAGGACCTTTAGTTATCAAACCGCCACCTGTTCCCGGAGATACAATGATGTCGTACAGTTTGGAAATCCAGGCGATTTTTGATTTGCATTGTGTGCGTTGTCACAATCAGTCCCATCCTTTTTTGGATCTGCGTGAAGGGCTTTCGTACAATCAGTTATTATTTACCGGACACCTGGCACCGTATGTTGATACTCTATTGCCCGAGAATAGTATACTCATCGGACGTTTGCGTGGTGTAGAATACCCGATCATGCCACCGGATGGAGATCATATACGTCCCGGAACAATTGATACAATTGCAATTTGGATGTTGCAGGGCGCCCGAAATAATTAGAAAAAACATTTCAATACACGATTATTTTTCGAGTAGAAAAATAGTGTTCCTCATTTTGTAGGAGGAAAATTCCATTGTTCGATTCATTCATTGACACGTCTCTATTTTCTCCGGGGTGGAGTATGTCCGTCCAGAGTACCTGCCCTTGCAAATTTAAAAGTCGCAGCGACCAATCATTTTGATCGGAATCGTTTCGGATGATCTTAATTGTTCTGGAATTCGGATTATACTGAACAACACAAACAGAATTCTCGAAACCAAAATTTATAGAAATAGGACTCGTGTATGTAAAATGCCCATCGAAGTCAACTTGCTTTAGCCTGTAATACAAAATTCCTGGTTCAGGGCTTTCGTCAGCGAAAGTATATGCAATCAAGTGGTCTGAATTTCCCGCACTTTTTACAAAACCAATTGGCTCAAAATTGGTTTTCGGTGAAGATCGCTCTACGATGAAGTAATCACTATTGATTTCCGAAACAGTTGCCCAATCTAAAATTACATGATCACCATCGCCTTTTCCCTCAAATGAAATCATTTCAACAGGAAGAGGCGCCTGAGGAGTGACGACAACATCATCAATGAAATAATATGCGGCATTCGGACTTCCCGGGCCGGACAATGTTCGCGTAGTACTGGCATCCGGAAAAAAATTTCCAATTGTTAGTGTTGAATATGCTATGCTCGGAACTATGGTAAATGAATACAATGTCCAGGCAGAATCCAGAACCACTGATGTCACATTGCATTGCGGTGCTACATTAATTGGCGCGGAACCAATTTGTACCGGAGTTGATGTCGATAAATAAATACCAATATTATTGGAACGATAGGCATAATACGTTGCTTTTCCTGCCGTCATCCAGAAAGATATAGTATAGGATTGCCCAATAACCATTGGAGTGCTCAGCGTAGTACTCACATATTCGCGATAATTTGAAATCAAAGCAGACCATGTTCCGAATCCCATTAATGCAGATCCGGTATGTGCAGCACAGGTTCCAAAAATTGAATTGGGTAAACTTACGGGATATGTTCCCAGAGCGTGCATAAAATCCGGGCTTCCTGTTCCTGCTACCATCACACAATTTCCATTTGGATTCTGCCATCCTGAAGCACGGCAAGGTTCACCGTAATTATTTGGCAACAAAGTATACGTTTCAAAACTGTTGTTCGAAACAAGATTTTGTGAAATGGCAGTATTAGCAAGACTGAATTGCAGCAAGAGCATTGAAGGAATGACTCGCGTAAAAAAATATTCAGCCTTATTCATCTTTCCATTGAGATCTAACATTTCCATTATTCTGACCTCATGGCCAGTCAATGAAACAAGTGTGCAGAATTGCCGGTATTCGCAGAAAAGAAAAGGGGGAATTCTTTTTCACAGAAATTGACAGGATTTTCTGTGATGATACTATGTAAAGTTAGACTGAAAAAATAGTGATTACAAACAATCCCGAATGAACCTGGCTGAACAGGAAAAAATTGAGTGTGAGCAGGTATATTTCGCGGCTTATTTAGAATGAATTTAAACTAAATATCCCAACCTGATGACTTTTCAAGCTTGTTTCTAATATCCGGGAACGCCAATCAGGATTTGACAATATTTTTAGTGATCCTGAGGTCTTTAAACTGAATCGTGATAAAGTAAATTCCTTTAGGAAGATCCCAAAGATTATCAAAATCAACAGTATTGTATCCTTCTGTTACCTCAATAGTTCGTGAGCTGATTTCTTTTCCGGCTTCATTTTGCAGGATGAGCTTGGCAAGTCCTGCTTCTTTCAAGATTACATTCATACCGATCCGTTCATTAAACGGATTTGGGAAAACAGATTTTACATCAAGTGCTTCCTGAAGGGCGCTTCCTCCTTTGGTTTTTACAGTTTGAACTTCACTGTAGGAGTAATGTCCATCGTAATCCGTTTGCTTAAGTCGGTAAAATGAATAGCCGGAAAGTGGATTGGGATCCGTTGCTGAATAGGTAAGAGTAGAGGTACTGTTTCCAGCTCCACGCATCGTGAGAACAGGCTCGAACGAAATTCCGTCTGTCGATTTTTCTACTGTGAAAAAATCATTATTGATTTCTGCTGCAGTTGCCCAATCGAGCTCAACTATTTCGTTCCGAAGTTGTGCATTGAAGTACATCAATTTGATCGGCAAAGCTATATTTCTAACCGATAGATTGAAAGATTTAAAATACAAAGATGTTTGACGAATCTGATTTGATGTATACGTACTTGTTGCTCCGGTGCGGTAATAAATTGAATTCACATTTGTATAGTACAATTCATACATCGCTTCATGTGCAGTCGTATCAATATTGCTGACAGTTACAGTTGAACCGGTGGCTCTGTACCGACCACTGTTGTTTGTGATTGTTAAGGTTGTTGCAGGATCAAGACTATAGCTGGTTGGCATCGTAGCTTCAATGTATTCACGGATTGTCTTTCCACTGGAAACCCCGCCATCCACGTCAACACCGGTTGCTGTTAATTTCCTGAGTGTGGTGTCAGTTGAAGTACCGTTCTTCTTAAATCTTATTTTCCAGTCAAAATATCCATCCGAAGTTGGAGCGTAATTAATGAATGGCTGGAAACATGCTTTGTATCCGGTACTCTGATCGTCAATATTGTCGAGTGTTGCACCTCCTTGTTTATCCAGAATTTCTACCCATGCATCTACTCCGCGCATAACATTCGGAAAAATGTATATCGCACCTATCTGTCCATCAGTACCACTTTGTAGAGAGGATGAAGTAAATGCCGGAAAGTCCCCAAAGCCGATAGCATAATCCCCAAATGTATTCATTGTAGTCCTCGCCGCTGCAACAATGCCACCTGAATAACTTTGTGTGTTGTCACTATGAGTCCCGGAAGAAGTCCAGGCAGAACTGCTGTTGAGGCGAGTCAGCAATGAGAACAGGTTTCCGTCAATGATAGAATTAGTAAATCCCTGTTCATCCACATCCACATTGAAACTACCTCCGGTCATTGGTGTATTTGGAGCAAGTGACCAATAGCCATAATCCAAAAGATCGCTCATGTCTACACCGCTTACAGTGATATTACTGAGAGGGTAGGATGGATTTAATGGATCAGCAGATGTGAAGCCGGCCAAAACAGAAGAAAACCCCGAAGTACTTGTGAGCTTAAGCGTGAGTATTTCATAGTATGCAGCAGTTCCCAAAGGGAAGTCATACGTTCCACTTGCATTTACGGTTCGTCGCAAATTTCCTATTACATATTTAGCATTGGAATATCCGGAAATAGATGTTGTGGATGCATTTGTTACTTGAAGTTCATTGCTTCCCGTTGTGATTTTTCCTGCTGTGAATGTAAGGATACCTGACACTGCTACGTTTGCTGCGATGGTTAGTCCATTGCTATTATTGAGGGTAAGATCACGAACTGTTGCGGGTAAACCATCTCCGGCTGCCTGAGCACTGCTTCCATTGTACACATAATCCGCCCCTGTATTGAACGACCGAGTGGTACATTGAACATTTCCGCTTGCACTCGTAGAAGTAATACCTGCAGGGGATCCGATTTCTATTTCTCCTCCGGCGAAGAGTGTAAAATCTCGCCCGGTCATTACATTCGTTCCAAAACTTAATATGGAATTATTGTTCACCCGGAAGTCTACATTTCCCGTAACAGTATTTACGCTGGCGGTAAACGTTTGTCTTCCGGTTTTGGAAAAAATCATTTGGGCATACGATGAGCTTGAACTATTCATACTGAGAGTTCCGCCTGTATGCGAATAGTTCCCTCTTAAATTGAATACAGTAGTATCATTATTCTGACTCCCACAATCAAGGGTTCCGGCAGTGAGTGAAAAATTTCCTGTAAGTGTAGTAGTAACACTGGAATTTTTTCCTGTCAGCATATTGTTTGCACCACCACTTTGCGAATAGTTTCCTGAAATTGTCAGGGTGGATCTTGTATTGTCATTGCTGGCAACTGACCATGTTCCTGCAGAAATGTTCAGATTCCCTGTAAGATTCACAGTAGCTCTAGAATTGGAATTATTCAATGCTGTGAATGTTCCTCCGCTATGATTTATATTTCCTCCAACAGTGAGAGTATAAGTTCCCCCGCTTTGGGATTGTAATACTACGTTACCTCCGGACATATTCAGATCACCACCAACAGACAAAGTGCTGTTCGCTGCAGCAAGAGTAAGTGATTTACTTCCTGTAGATACAATGTTTAGAATACCATTCACAGTCATCAATCCTCCATTTAAAACAAGGTCTTTGTTTTGGGACGGACAATTCCATGTAAAATTTGAAAAAGACTGAAATCCTGAGGGCGCACTTGCGTTAGATGTGTATCCAATGATTTCACACGTTGAACCACTTGTCCATGTTGCACCCGGAATTGTTCCTGCGGTTGTTGTATAGTTGTGCTGGTATTTACCGGAACTTTTAAAGTTTATTGTAGCACTTGGATTTTTGGTGATCGTTCCTGCATTTGTAACAGTACCGCTGACATCTAAATCCGTCGCAGTTCCGTTCGCTACGGTGAATGTTACACCACTATTTATTACCAATGTAGCACCGGAGCTGACGACAACCTGGTCTGCCTTGAAATTCGCCGTAGCAGTTACAGTGTGTCCACTCTGAATTGTAATAATGTTGGATGTACTATCGGGAACAGTAAGTGCAAGTCCCCAGGCACCACCACTGTATTTTTGCCAGGTGGTAAGCAAATTCCAGGCCCCACTACCGGCAGATCTGTATTCTCCATTTACTGCTGCATAAGCTTTTTCTGTTTGTCGTAAATTGATGAAAATGGTGAAACTGCCAACAAGCATAAGAAACAAACCTGTTGATAGAATAACAATTTGTTTCCTTGTCAACCTTGTCCTTTGCCTTCCTTCTATTTTTAATCTACTTTTTTTATTCGTCGGGCTATTCATTCTATTTGGGGGTTTATTACAAAACGTATACGGCGATTCAAAACCTTGATGTTAAGTGTCCGAGCTTTTATTTATCTTATTTTTCCTGGAATTTCTTCTGAATTAAGTTTTCTTATACCTCAATTATTTTCTTTTGTTAATTGACCATCGGACCCTTTCCTACCTTTTATTAAAAGTGTAAGATTTTTAGATTTTTCAATTAAAATTCCGGGTGGCTGGAATAAAAACCTATAAAATGGCTGATTTCGTAATGGATATGCCAGCAGGAAAAGGGCTTAATAAAAGAAATGATTGTAAAAATTTGGAAACGTTTCTAAAAATGAATCTTCAATTATCAGGAAAATGAACTTTTTGCAAAATTCTGTCAGTTTTAATTTTTGAAAAACCAAAATGGAATAGCCTTTTTCAACTCATTTGCATACGTCTCATCTTATTTCGTCCCACAATTTTATTTTGCTTTCAGGATTGCGATTGATTTTGACAGGAACGGTTCGTGCTGAGTGCTTATTCGAATGAAATAGATTCCATCTTCAATTGTTTCGAGATTTATTCGTTTGTGTTTTATAACAACAATTCCATTCAGAACCTTTACCCCGATCGAATTATAAATACTTGCTATTAATACTGAATTGGAATTTGTTTCAATCGTAAGGAATTCGCTGGTTGGATTTGGAAATGCTACAATTGAAGAAAGAAAATTATTTTCGTTGACTTCTGATGGATTTTGAATTTCTCTTGCAATCTGCCCGGACCACGGGCAGTAAATACCCAAAGTATCTAACCAATATTCAGGATATAAATCCAAATCTGAATACGGACAACCATCGCAAACTTCTATTGCCAAATCAACAAGATTCCATTGATCCGGAATAAAATGCCATTGGAACCAATGCGATGCGTTGTGATTGTATCCCGCATTGCCATGAGCAACAGTGCCCGAAATAAACCGTCGTTGAACAAGAGGTTTGTTTAGATCCACCAGGCAGGTATCGATCACCGCTTGATCGGAAGTGGCAGCAATAAAGGATGTGTCTTGCCAATTTCCATGTCCACAAGTGGTGATAAATTCAAAGTAGTGAACAGGCTGCCCTTTTATCGATTGAAATGCAAGGAAAATTATTCCTATTGACAACAGGAACTGTTTCATAGAAATGGTATTTTATTAGAATAAATTTAGAGAAAAAGTATAAGCAATCCCGCTTTTTAACAATCAACCTTTTAAATTCATGTTCCTGGAATTACAATTTCTCACACAATGAATAATAAAATGGCCTTGTGTTTTAGTTTTTAGATTTGGTTAGAAAAATAACAAGAACGAATTCAGAAATTCCATTTCTAAGAAAAGGATGGGAATGCTATATTGGTCTCAAGTGTTAATTTCCCCGTGTCAATCGGTAGATTAAAACTGCAGACCTTTTTGCTTCGCGGGATAAATAATTGATATTACCTGTTTCCTTAACGGTATGTCCATCCGCTCCCGGGAGTCCGATTGCATCCATTGACATCTTCACAAAATCGGAAACGAAAGAAATATCAGCAGCACCTGCTTTACGCGGATTTACTGCCTCAACCGGACCGTAACCAAGATCTATACTTACGGAATTAAAATGGCCCAATAATTTTTTATTTCCTTCAGTCAGTGTCATTGGCGGGTAGCCACCATCTCCGAAATCTAGTGTAGCGGAGGTCTTGTGGTAGTTTTCAGAAATAATTTCAATCATTATTTTTTTTGCTCGCAACAATTGTTCTTTTGAACTCGCTCTTAAATCACCTCTGACAATAACATCTTGAGAGACAATATTGTTTTTTCCGAATGCCGTCCCTGTATTTGTTGCTTCATCGAACGAAACATTGTTTCCCCCAACAATGACTCCCGGATTGAATGTCAGATTTTCTTCTTTACTTAAAGTGGTATAAAAAGAATTTAATATTCTTGAGGTTTCATAAATCGCACCTGTACCCACATCTTCTGTAAACAATTTAGAAGAATGCGCCGCAGTT
>Ga0138256_10002873_pt1 | contig 18393 bp, 16 predicted proteins | sample KNB2016incub_MG_FD_105486 | JGI IMG/M metagenome (GOLD analysis project Ga0138256, IMG submission 105486) | Active sludge microbial communities from wastewater in Klosterneuburg, Austria - KNB2014incub_MG | ecosystem: Engineered > WWTP > Activated sludge > Unclassified | place: Austria... | reverse complement strand
ATCGTCGATGCTGGTCCTGACCTCACTGGAAGGTTAGGTTACGAAGTAAGGTTGAATGGCTCTTACAATCCTACTAATGCTACCAATGTCACTGCCTGGGTGCCACCTGATGGAATAGTCTGTACTACCTGTTTATCGACGGATGCCATTCCTCCTGGCAGTACTCAATATAAATTAGTCGTCACCACCGCCGATGGTTGTGTGGCAGCTGACTCGATGTTTGTCGATGTGACCCTTGATAGGGCGATTTATATTCCCAATACTTTTACCCCCGACAGGGACACCAGGAATAAAATATTCAAGCTGTTTGGCAATCGGGCTATCGAGTCCATCGAATACCTCAGAGTATTTAACCGGTGGGGAGGGCTGGTCTACGAAGGCACTAACCTCGATATCAATGATGATTCGTCTGGTTGGGATGGCACTGCTAACGGACAGGCTTTGCCCTCAGGAGTATATGCATATTCAGCATCAGTATTATTTGTGGATAAAGTCACCAGAATTATAAAAGGAGATGTTACGTTACTGCGCTAGTATTTTGATTCTTGCAGTTTTTATTTCTTGTGAAAACGACATCAATCTGATCAATGAATTTAACCGAAAAAAAGGCAACGAAGAGTTTGTCGAAAATGTCACCATGCAGTATACCGACTCCGGTAAGCTGATGGTTTTACTTCGTGCCCCTTTGATCAAAAGAACCATTCAAAACAACAGTGCTTTTCAGGAATTCCCCAAAGGGATCTACTGCGAATTTTATGATGATAGTACTCATATCAAAGCTACTTTGACTGCAAAATATGCGATCAGGGATGAAAACAAACGTGTCATGACAGCCAGGAATCAGGTTCATCTGGTATCGGCTGTTGACAGTACGCACCTGGAGGGCGAGGAACTCATCTGGGATGAAAACAGGCAGTTGATCTATAGCAACAAATTTGTCAAATGGACTCGGGGCAAGGAGGTAGGCACCGGCTTTTTCTTTGAAGCCGACCAGTCATTTAAGAAAATCAAGATGCGTCAGACAGAAGCGGACAATATCGTATTGCCTGGTCTGCAAGGTTTGCAGAATTGATGTCTTAGATCACCACCCATTTTAAAGAAGAGGTCCAGTTTCTACCCTGAGTTTTGATCAGGTATATACCCGTGGCAAGTGGGCCAGGTGTCAATAAAGAAGATTGGACACCACTGTCAGGGTAGGATTCAGTATGCCGGTATAATTGTTTTCCTTGCAGATTAAAAATAGAAATAGTGACTTTGTCTTGAGCAGAGGATTTAAAAGAAAGTACCGCTTGTGATTGAGAGCCGCTAGGATTAGGGCTTAGGGAGACATTTCGTTTTTCTAGTCTGATGTCAGAAGCCCCTGAAACTAGCGAAGCGCTAGAATCAATGATGATTTTCTCATCGCCATTCTGATATAAAGCAAATAAAAAATAAGTGAGCATCATCTCATCTGTCGTGGCTTCGCCGACTCTTACTTCTTTTGGAGGAAAATTAGGATTGTGATGGTTAGAAGAAGTGTTGTCATAACTCGCTTCTGAAAAAAGCGTGGATCCGGCCGGTATTTTTTTAATCGTTGGAAATTGATAGATGCCTTGCCAATGAAAATCCCATTCCGGGATAGAGATCAAAGGAATTTCTTTTTGATCAGGCCCGACTGCCCAGGTTTTGATGGAACTACCGATCAAATGCATGTGTGGGGCGACACCGATGAGTGAAAAAGAGAGCGGAGTAACAAATTTTTCAGTAAAGGTCTTTTTGCTGTTGGCAGGTATGACAAGCGGACCATTGACCATGCTGGTTTCATGATTTAATGCAGGGACAAGGTAGGCCTCTCTTTGCGGAGCTTCGGTCAACCTGAGCTTGATCTTCGTTTGATCCGTTTTTCCTTTGAAACCACCCGGGTAATGCACTTGTATGATGATATTGGTTCCTGCATTCAACTTTACGCCGAAGCCCTTGGGCAAAGAAAACGGTTGGGCTCCGGGCACCCAGGCAGCGATTAGCTCAGCACTGGAAGACCCAGAGCTGCCAAAGCAAACATAACCTGGCCCTGCATCACGGCTATCCATCGTAAATCCTCTTTCGCTATTATCTTTAAATATCAACACGTGGTGTACGATTTCTGCATTGCCCGGAATGCATTCCAGTGCAGTCATCCACATGTCTTTCTTGAGGGAAGTACTGTCGATAAAACAACGATATTCATCCTGGCTGCTGGATAATGTGTAGGCTGGTATGGAGATAGAAAGTTCAGGATCTTTAATAAAACCGGCTGCATCATTGTATACAGGTGGAAGCGGTGCTTTTGCCAGATCACCCGATTGGGCACCTGATTCTATCCATCTGGTGATCGCTTCTATGTCCTGAGCAGGCAACGCTCTGCTAAACGCGTGTTGACTATAGTTTATGTCCGGAGGCCATGGGGGCATAATTTTTTGGGAAACCACGGACTTGATGGAGGTCCGATTGTTAAAAGTCTGGTTGTAGGACATCATCGAGAAAGGTCCTGAACCTCCGGTATGATGACATCCGGTGCAGTTTTTGTAGATGATCTCAGCGATCCCGCCTGACCAGGTCGGCGATTGAGCCAAAGTCACTAAAGACAAACAAAATCCATAAATTCCCAGAACTATCTTCTTTTTCATAGCCAATTTTAATCATTCTTTAAACCTATACTGGAGGACAATCTTTGCCGGACCATTTAAAATTAAAGACTCAAAGTTATAGATCTATACCGGGTGTTGCCATAAAAATCTTGTTAATTCGAAGAATAGGGCTGCAATAGTTTAGACCTGAATAAAGCTGGACAGATTCTTAAAATAAATGAAAACATGATGATGGCCGTTGGCATCCTCGGTAACTATTGATTTTTGTTAATGACTCACCAGGAGTTTATACACTTCCGAACCGTGTTGGATCAAATAAATGCCATTTTTTAAATTCCTGATGTCAATCCTTTTCGTATCAGATGGGCTCGAACATACTTCCCTGCCCATGAGATCGGAGATGATTATTGATTCAGCTTGAACCGGGAAAATGATAAAGTCTTTCGCCGGATTGGGATAATATGATAAAGTACGGCAGGGAAGGCAAGATATTATTTTAGAATAGTTAACAGCAGCATTAGGTCCCGTTTGTTTGATCCGGTAATAGGACCTTCCAAGGGGGGATGTTGGATCCACAAACAGGTACTCCGCGACTTTGGCGACTGCATAGATTTCGCGACTTACGTGCACGGTCTGCCAGACTTTGGCATCGTTACTCCGTTCGACTGAAAACTCGTTGTCACCAGATGAGGACGAGGCCTGCCAGCGAAGTACCGTTTTTTGATCATCACAACGCACAGCTGCTGTGAAGGATATTATGGGTAAGTTGGCAGCCTGCATGGGCCCGATATACTTCCGGGCCACCACAATATGGTCATAATTGACACTGTTGACTTGACCAGGCTGATCATGATCCACAAAATGAGTTAAATTGAAGTAATTGAATTTTAAATTTGGATCATTTCTCCATTGGAATCCTTCAAAAGTGGTACCACCAGATTGTGGTATAAAGTTGTCTTCCGTCCAGATTCCTTCGGTTCCTGTTTTAATCTCTGATACTTTGGCACCGTTGATCCACATAGTGATCTCCCCATTAAAGCTGCTAACCGGATTATTTAATTTCAGTCGCACTTCGATGCAATTCCAGGTGTTCAGATCGATCGATACGGCCGGATCGTTGACAAAACTATTGCCATAATACAGCCCCGGAAAAAAAGTAGTGCCCCGCATATGCATCCAGTAGTTATAATAATCGAAGGTGGATTGATTAACCGGTCTCGTTTTGCCCTGAGTCGTTTCTGCACCCAGGTAAAAAAAGTCGGATCCACTGGGTCTGACCCCTGCAGGAGAATTTGGATTTACTGCATTGGGTGGATTATTGCCCCCAAGCCTTGGGCCGGAATGATGTAGGGTGCCCGAAGAATTATATTTTACATACCATCTGGCAAAAATGGAGTCATTCACCCCTCCCGGAAAAAATTTATACAGGATGGCCGTTTGAACTGTTCCCGGTTGACCCAATACCCCCGCTGTGGTAAATAGCCGTACCGATTGATGTCCGGGACTGCCTGGTGGATAAGTTGAGGGGTCCAAAGCAATGGATTTGACGCCGCTATTCGAACTCCAGTTGCTAAAAAAGCTATTTAGGTCAGATTGCTCACACATTTCGGTAAAGAGCACAGCAGGATCGGAGGCAATATTGTTATCACCAGGAAATTTTGCTGCTATCTGACCATAGCATGTGTTTACTTTTAAAAACACTCCTATCCATAGAACAATATGGTTAAACGAGACATATTTTTTCCAATAGAACATTTTGAATAGATTACTTCAGTATTAAATAGCCTTTATGACCATAGTGTGCTTGTTAATACTGTACGCAACCTATATACAATAAGTTAGGACTATGACATCAATAATTTTATAAAAATTAAATTAGGAAGTATCAGCCAATATATTCCTTCCGCTTGACCAGTGCATACCAGTCATTGTCCAGTGGCAAATAACCCTGATCATAACAGAAGTAATAGGTATGCCCGTTTTTAGTATGATACAAATTGGTGAAATAATCAAATTTAAAGCCTTTTTTGGCCAATACATCACCGGTGACTTTGCTTTTGCCGTCCGGATTTTGCTCCATCAAAATGCGCCTGTTTTTACGCAAAGTATTATTGATATTGCGCATCAGATTATTGCTATCACTGTTCAGTTTATTATTATAGGCACTACGACATTGATCTGAACAAAATTTTTTGTCAGATCTTCCGGCGATTTTATCACCACACTCGATGCATTTGGCGCTCATGCCAACAAATATAGGCAAATGAAGTGCAGATGCAAAATACCATATGTAAAAAAAGGACCATGTAGGGTGGTGCTATTAATTATGGGGAGCTACGGGATTGGGCGGAAACTTCTCGCCAGAAGATAATCTACCACCTATTAAAGAATTGTTTATTTTCGCAGTCCTTAAACCTTTTAGGCATTTTATTCGTTTCAGTAAAAATAACAAGATCCAATGTATCCTATAGATTTAGTAAAACCCATGGAAAATGAACTGCTCCAGGCAGGTTTTGAGTCTTTGACTGACGAACAAGAAGTAGAACAAGCGCTCAATGATAAATCCGGTACCATGTTGCTCATGGTCAATAGTGTTTGTGGCTGTGCAGCAGCTCACGCTCGTCCGGGAGTTGCTATGGCGTTAAAATCATCCAAAATACCTGAAAAATTATACACCGTATTTGCTGGAGTGGATAGGGAAGCTACCGCCAAAGCGCGGGAATTTTTAGCTCCTTACCCCCCATCCTCTCCTTCCATAGCGCTGTTTAAAGATGGTGAGCTGGTTCATATGATAGAGCGTTATCAAATCGAAGGTCGCAATGCTGATATAGTAGCTGCCAACCTTAAAATGGCTTTTGATACTTATTGTTAAATTGTGCCCGGGAGCCCTGGAAAATTTCAAATTTAGGCTGGTAGAATCGGATTGTTCAGAAACTTGCCTGGATTCATTTCTGAGGTAGGGGATTAAATTCCAACGCTTCGACGCGTAAATCTGACTAACTTTTTCAAAAAAATTGGTAATTATACAAGTTATTCTTCCATATCTACCAATACAGTCTATTATCTGATGAATCTCTAACTAATTGGTATCATGGATGGTATTTTAGCCCTATTCGTGATAAAAGCTACAATTTGGCTGGAACTTATGCCTTTTGTATTTTGGTTTTATGGATATGAATAGATCAGCGCTCTTCCTTTTACTGCTTTGGTTCAGTCTTGATAGTGCAATTGCACAGGATTTTATAATTAAAAATTTTGAAGTTTCGATTCAGATTGATAGATCCGGAGTGATCAATACCCATGAGAAGATCACCGTGGACTTTAGTGCTCAAAAAAGGGGTATCATCCGGAATATTCCATATCAATACACCTATCAGAAGAAGTCCTACAAGGCTAATATCACCAGCATTGTGGTCAAAGACCAACCATCGAAAATAACGGATCAGTCCGGTCAAAAATCGATCCGTATTGGTGATCCAGATCGTTATATCACCGGCCGGCAGGTCTATGATATCACTTACAAAGTCAAAGGTCCGTTTATCACAGCGGACACTTACGATGAATTTTACTGGAACATCACTGGTAATGAATGGACTGCTCCCATTGAAAAAGTCAATTTTGACATAACCTTGCCGGATGACATCGCACTCGACTATGCCGATCTCAAACTCTATGCCGGCAAAACAGGTTCCAGGGCAGACAGTGGGTTTATTCAACAAGAAGGCCGCCATATCACAGGTCAAAACATCAATATTTTACAACCCGGAGAAGGTCTCACCATAGCCCTCAAACTTCCCTCAGGATATATCGATCCAGTCAATACGGTGCATTTGAGCGAATCCAGGACCCAGGAAGTGATGCGAAAGCTTAAAACCCAATGGCCATTAGCTATCCTTCCAGCGATATTAATTTCCCTGATGGTAGGGTGGTGGAATAAAATGAAAACCCGATTTAATCCCGAGCCTATCACCGAGCCGCAACCTTATCCCCCATTGGATATGAACCCTGCTGAAGTCGGTGCTTTTTTTGATCATATAGTCAACGATCGTGATGTGATCTCATTGTTGCCTTATTGGGCAGCCCAGGGTTTTATCAAAATGGAATATGATCAGCGCTCTGAGGATACTTATCTGATCAAACTTCAAAATCTGGATGAAAAACATACGGCCTACGAATACACTTTATTTAATAAAATTTTCGAGGGTAGGCTGAGTGTGAGCCTTTCTTCTCTGCGTAATAATTTTCATCAAACCCATGCTGCTGTCAAATCCATGATCAAACAAGAGATTATAGACAAAGAGCTCTATGATCCTGAGTATCGGCATTGGTTTAAATCCTGGAGATCCTTGATAGGGATTACTGCATTTATGGTGCTGGCGATCCTTTGTATGGCCTTGGGCTATTGGCTTGCTGGAATTTTCTTCATCATAGGATTTATTATTGGGATCATTTTAATCACCACAAGCCAGGTACTCTCCCAGCGAGGCCAACTCATGCATCAAAAACTCAAAGCCTTTTATGCTTTCCTCAAGGGGGATCAAAATCAATCTCTGGAATCCGTCATCAAGGATGACCCCAATTATTTTGACAAAGTATATCCTTATGCAGTGGCGTTAAAATTGGACAAATCTTTCATCACCAAGGTCAGACCATATATCCCACAAGCGCCTATTTGGTATGGATATTATGGTATGGGTATGGGCCAGCATCATCAAACCATGAATGATTTTGGAACCCACTTTGAGCCAAAAGAGATCAGCTCTGCATTTACCTCTTATCCACAACCTACAGTAGGATCTGGCGGCGGTAGTTTTGGAGGTGGCGGAGGTGGCTTTAGTGGTGGTGGATTTGGCGGTGGCGGCGGTAGCAGCTGGTAAAATGAGTTTTTTATCATATTCCAGTATATTGTACAGAATTATTGAACAATTAAGTACTTATGACAGTGTGCTGGAGTGATTCTAATTTTCCTCAATAACATTTATTTGACATTCAATGAAGGCATAGGTCAAGGTCGCTTGATGCTGGGCATTCTGCCTGGTGTATAAGGAGCACCTGCTTGCTCAAGTAAGGTCTCCAGTTTGGCTATCTCGGCATTGATGGTATTGATTTCATTGACTACTTTGTCGAGATCCTGATTGGTCTCCTGATAAGTTTTGAGCATGGTTCCTGTGGGTCCACCGGAAATATCCCATAAACTGCCGATGATACTAAACACCCTGCTGTTGATGCCTGGTTCTGTCTCAAATTCGCGGGAAGATTTCGTCTGATCGCCATTCATCTCTATTCCTACTTTTTTGAGCCTATCTTCCAAAGCCTGCGCGTCAGTATTGACAGTCAGCGGCAATCTTGGAGTTTGTAAGTAAGCTGCTTTGATAAACTTAAGTTTGTTCATCAGGTCGCCATAATATCGTTGGCTCATACTGGACACCCTTCTCATTTCGGCGACTTGTTTGTTGAAGGCATCTACAGCCACTTTGTCCTCGGCCTTGATACTGGCATTGTTGAGAGGCACCGCCTTGATGATAGCCTTATCTCCCAGGTTGGAGTAGACACCATTTTCAAATTTGCTCAATCGTACGGTATAATTTCCCGGCAATACAGGATACCCTTTTTCTCTACTTGTAAAAGGGTTGGTGCTTTCTGATTCGGATACATTGACAGCGCTGACCGGAGCTGAGCGCAGGTCCCAATAAAATTGTTTGCTACCTTTTTTTGCGGGCAGTTTGATCCGACGGACGATCTCCCCTGTCTCATCAGTGATCGTGGCGAGCACATAGGGATCGGGTTCATTATCTTCCAGGCGCAGGCTTTCAATACTTGGGTAATAAACCGGCTCCCCTTTTTTAATTTTTTCTTTTTCAGCTTCTGTTCGTTTTTCTTTCAGTGTCTTGATGTCTTCTTTGACATTATATACGACACTCACACCAGGCAGGGGATTGGGTGAGGTAAAATAGGACTCGCCCTGAAATCCCTTGTCTCGCAGGCCAAGAGGATACCAGGGGTTGTACATCAAAGCTTCTTTGGTAGGATAGATATGGCCATCCTTGGTCAAGATGTTTTTGTCAAAATTTCTAAGGATAGCATAGTTTTCAAGTATCCAATATCCACGACCAAAGGTTGCGAGTACCAGGTCATTCTCCCGTCGTTGAATCTCCAGGTCTCTTACCGCTATGGTAGGCAAGCCATTTTTGATCTGAGTCCAGGTTTTAGCTCCATTGACAGTGACGAATAAACCAAATTCGGTACCTACGAACAGTAGATTTGGATCTATATGGTCCTCAGCTATGGTGTATATACTGCCTCTTTCCGGGAGGTTGGTCACGATGGAGGTCCAGGTTTTTCCCATATCTGTCGTTTTAAACAGATAAGGTTTAAAATCCCCATATCGATGGTGGTTAAAGGCGACATAAGCCGTGTTTTTATCATGCAGCGAGGTGATGATTTGGTTGACATACGATTGCGCTGGTGCTCCATTGACAGCATTGAGTTTGGTCCAATGTGCTCCACCATCGGTCGTGAGGTGGATGAGGCCATCGTCTGTACCCGCCCACAAGATATTTTCATCCTGCTTGGCTTCCGCTAATGCAACAATATTGCCATATATATCCGTACTGCCATTCTTAGCCACAGCATCCACGCTCCATATCTTGCCCATCACCTCAAGTTTATTGCGATCGACATTGCCTGTAAGGTCGGGGCTGACTACCCTCCAACTATCACCTCGATCATCAGTCCGAAAGACTTTATTGGCAGCGAAGTATAATCTTTTATGATCGTGTTGAGAGATGAGTAAGGGAGCATCCCAATTCCATCGATATGCTGAATCATTTTGAAATTCGATAGGTCTGACATCAGTTTGTTCCCCGCTTCGTTTGTCAAAACGGACTAGTCCGCCGTACTGCGATTGAGCATAGACGATATTATCATCTTCATAGTCGGCTTGTGATTCAAACCCGTCTCCTCCACAAGTGATATACCAGTCACTATTGGTTACTCCATTGGCACTGGTCGATCTCGAAGGCCCACCTAGTGAAAAATTATCCTGAGTACCTCCATACACATTATAGAACGGAAGCGCATAGTCCACGGAGACTTTATAAAATTGGGTGATGGGCAGATTGGGTTTGAATTGCCAGTTTTTGCCATCATCCCAGGATTCATACAGACCTCCATCGCAACCAACCAGGGTATGATCTGTATTGGTTGGATCTATCCATACATGGTGATTGTCTACGTGTTTGTTTTTTTCACCAAACTGATGCCAGTTTTTTCCTCCATCATCGGAGACCATGAGAAAAGTATTGGCACTCCACAGTCTTTCAGGGTTGATAGGATCACAGAATAATTCCTGGTAGTAATTGCCACTTGTTTGATAGCTGCTTCTTTTTTCCCAACTGGCCCCACGATCCATACTTCGGTAAACCCCGGTTTCATCGCCTTCGACTATAGCATAGACCATATCAGGGTTGGCAGGAGAGATAGCCATACCGATACGACCCAGGTCTTTGCCTGAAGGAAATCCACCTCCCACTTTGTTCCAGGTAGCACCTGCATCTGTGCTTTTATACATGGCTGACTCTGGCCCTCCGCCGATATAGGTAAATACTTTTCTTTGCCGCTGATGAGCGCAGGCATAGAGTACATTGACATTTCTGGGATCCATATGGATTTCATTGAAGCCTGTATGTTCACTTACGTTCAGAATAGACTTCCAGTTCTTGCCACCATCGATGGTTTTATAGATGCCACGTTCGCCGCCACTACTCCAGAGAGGACCATAAACGGCTACATATACGATATCACTGTTGGTCGGATCTACTACGATACTTCCGATATGCTCTGAGCTTTTGAGGCCCATATTTTTCCACGATTTTCCGGCGTCTTCCGACTTGTAGATACCATCCCCATAGGCGATAGATCGTTGATTATTATTCTCGCCGGTACCCAGCCAAAGTACTGCGCTGTTAGAAGGGTCCATGGTAAGGGTACCCATGCTATAGGACCCATATTTATCAAAGATTGGGGTATAGGTCGTGCCTGCGTTGATGGTTTTCCAGATTCCACCCGAGGCGGTTACTACATAATATTCACTAAACTTTTTAGGATTGACTACCACCTGGGTGATGCGGCCTGATACGAGTGCAGGGCCTATGCTACGCATATTGAGACCAGCAAATACATCGGACTTAAAAGTGTCGACTGCAGGCATCGTAGCGGTCATGACTGCAGGACTGACAGTTTTTGATTTTTTCTTTTGGCCAAAAACGCAAAGGGATAGACATAAAAAGACCAACACTGGGACGAGTTTCATATGGATTTGAGTTTTAGACTGGAAAAATAAGAAAAAAAGGAGAGTGGTTGATGTTCAATTGGACATATTCCTGTCAAAGTGTTGCCACTAAACATCAAGCTAAACCAATATAAATCTCTGATTAAGATGATTCATTGCAATCTAATTACCTTAATTTTGCTTTGATGGCTGAAAGTAAAAAACCAAAAAGTAAACCCAAATTTAATAAGCGCATCTTTTGGGATGTAGCTTTTGACAAAATCGATTATGACGCCAAAGCTAATTTTGTAATCGAAAGGGTATTTGAACGCGGGGATGTAAGTGATATACGCAATTGCCGGCGATATTATGGAGATGATAAAGTGAGGGCAGCTTTGTTAAATGCAAAGTTTTTGCCAGAAATTACTATGTATCTTGCTAGTGCAGTCATCGACAGACCTATAGAAGAATTTAGATGTTACACTTTGAGACAGTTGAACCCTACACTTTTTCCGTATTAGAAAAGCTTATGAAAATGCCTGAGATGAAGGCTTTTTCACTAGTTGGAGGTACGGCTTTGTCCTTGATGTACGGTCATCGTACCTCGGTGGATCTTGACCTTTTTTCTATAACTCCCTTTGAAAATGAAAGAATTGCACATGCGTTAAAAGTAAAATTTAAAAATTCCTTTGTTAATAGGACTTCAACACCTCATTTTGGCATTTTTTGTTTTATTGATAATGTAAAAGTGGATTTGGTCCGATATCCGCACCCGGAAATAAGACCTACTCAGGTACTGGATGGCATCCGAATGTATTCTACCGAAGACATCATTGCTATGAAAGTGCAGGCTATCCTCGGCAGAGGCAAGAAAAAAGATTTTTGGGATGTCGCTGAATTGTTAGCGCATTATACTGTCGCTGATTTTATAAAATTTCACAAGGAAAAGTTTAATACTCAAAACTTATTGATCTCAGTGCCCCAGGCTTTGACTTATTTTGTCGATGCGGACGATAGTGAAGAACCGATCAGTTTAAAAAAACAGACCTGGTCAGGGGTGAAAAAATCCATCACCGAAAAAGTCAGGAAGTATTTGAAATAAATATCAATCAAAATGATTTCCGTACAACAGGCCTGTCATCTCGTTCTGGAACATACCCAGCCATTGATTCCGAAAATGGTCCCCTTGCGCAAGGCCTTGAATCAGGTTCTGGCAGTGGATCTATATGCTCCTATCGATCTTCCGCCCTTTCCACAATCGTCTATGGATGGATATGCTTTTGCGTTTGAGAGCCTGGTCGATAGCAAGGTGCTTGAAGTAAAGTATATCATCGCTGCGGGCGATACTGCCACCTATAGGGTCAAGCGCGGGGAGGCCGTCAGGATATTCACTGGTGCACCAGTGCCTGCTGGAGCCGATACCGTAGTCATGCAAGAGAAAACAGTTTTGCAGGACGGGAAGATCTCCATCCAGGACCCCTCCCTTGTAGTAGGATCCAATCGAAGACTTGCTGGATCTGAGATTAATGCTAACGCGGTTGCGCTTTCAAAGGGGACTCATTTAGGACCTGCAGCTATTGGTTTTCTGGCCAGTATGGGGATCGAAGAAGTATTGACATATCCATACCCAGTGATTAGTATCCTGGTCACCGGCAACGAACTGGCTCACCCAGGTCAGCCTCTCCAATACGGCAAAGTGTATGACTCTAACTCATATACTTTAGATGCTGGTTTTCGTCAAATGGGGGTGGATCAAATATCCGTGAGGCACTTGCCAGACGACATGGAGTCACTTAAAATAGCACTACATGATTCGGTCAATACCTCTGATGTCATCGTACTCACCGGTGGAGTAAGTGTCGGTGATTTTGATTTTGTGACCCGGGCTTCAGAAGAAATTGGAGTCAAGACCATTTTTCATAAAATCAAACAAAAACCAGGTAAACCAATGTATTTCGGTGCTTTTGACCATGAAAATTCAAAGTCACCATTGGTTTTTGGCCTTCCTGGAAATCCTGCTTCTGCGCTAACCTGTCTTTATCTGTATGTCGAGCCATGTATAAAAAAAATGGCCAATCAACCGAGTTCCATAAAATCTATCACTGCCCCGATCACTGCCGATTATAAAAAGCCTTCCGGGATCACTCATTTTTTAAAAGCACACTTTGACGGCACCATGGTGACACCACTGGATGCGCAGGAATCTTTCAGACTGAAATCTTTTGCCAGGGCGAATGCAATAATCCAGATAAATGAAGATGCTGTAGAGATATTCTCCGGAGATCCTGTGGATGTTTATTTATTACCTTCGTGTTGATTTTATGGAATATGGTTATTGGTTGTATTTAGTACTTTTTGTAGTCGCTTTTTTGTATGCAAGCGTGGGACATGGAGGAGCGAGTGGATACCTGGCATTGATGGCTTTGGCAGGCACAGCACCTGCCGAAATGAAACCGACAGCCTTGATCCTTAATCTATTTGTTTCATTCATAGCTTTCATCCAATATTACAGAGGGGGTCATTTTAGATTTAATTTGATCTGGCCGTTTTTAGTGACTTCAGTTCCGCTTGCGTTCATTGGTGGAAAAATGCAATTGGGAGATGATGTATACAAACAAATTCTTGGGGTCTTGCTGTTGATTCCTGCATTAAGGTTTATGTTCTTCACCAGCCCTACAACTCAAGAACTGAAATCGTCGCACCTTGTAGGGTCATTGATCATTGGAGGGGCAATAGGTTTTTTATCCGGATTGATTGGCATCGGTGGTGGCGTGATTTTGTCACCCATTTTACTACTGCTCTATTGGTCAGATCAAAAACAAACCGCTTCAGTCAGCGCATTATTTATTTTTGTCAATTCTTTGTCCGGGTTGGCGGGCCAGCTGTCCAACGGGATCACCATCAGTACCAATATGCTGACCATGATTGTGATGGCCGTGTGTGGTGGTTTAGGCGGAGCCTATTTCGGAGCTCTACGATTTGATCAGCGTATATTGAGGTATATTCTTTCGATCGTTTTGATCCTCGCTGCAGTCAAACTGCTATTCAAGGTTTAAAGTATTATTCATTTACAGTAATGTGCCGATTTTTTCTGATTCGAAGGATATACAAAATCAGTAATGTGAGCAACAACAAACCTAAGAACATCGCAATGGGGTGATTGTTTTTTTCCAAGGGTAGATTATTGCCTTGTATGACTAAACCTGCCCAATAAAAAGGATGACTTTGTCTGCGACCGATCTCCTGGTCCCGGATATAAATTAGTTGAGCTTTGCGAAGAGCTTCGCCTTTGGTTTCACCGTTTTTTAATTGTTTATAAAAATTGGACATTAACAGGGCATTGGCTTTGTCATGGACCTGCCAAAGAGTTTGGACTACGCTTTTAGCTCCTGCGCTCAGAAATCCCCTGGCCAGGCTGATCAGCCCTTCACCTTCTTTCCATTCTCCGACCCCGGACTCGCATGCGCTTAATACCACCATATCCGACTGTAGATTTAAATTTCTCACATCCCTTACATCCAATAGATAACTGAAGCTATCCAAAATGACTTCGTGCCCTCCCCGGCTATCAGTCGTTGGTAAAAAAGTATCTGTGCGATAAAAACTTACGCTGGAACTGGATCCGTCATAAGTATTGGAAAATGCATGGGTAGCCAGGTGCAAAATTTTATAATCCGGAGCAATCTGGCAAAATAATTGTTTGGTGGCCTGATGATTAAAGATAGACTTAGACAAAGTATATCTGGATATTTGCTCCAGTTCATATTGAGATTCTTTGAGCTGCTGACTCGCAAAGGGGGCCATCGCCAGGACGGATTGCAAAGCATGGACTGAGGGCATACGATTAAGTTGCATCCAGATAGAAGATGAATGTTCGTAGTTAATAGCATGATTACATACCCAATAAGGCATCTCCTTAAAATTGGACGAAGTCGTTTTTTGAATCAAAAGACTTGCAAAGGGGATAAGATGAAAATTGCCATCCGGAATGATCAGGATTTGACCGCGTAAAATCGACTCCCAATCGCCGATGAGCACTTGAAAAAGACGGGTTGCTGATACCTGATATAATGAATCCAGCGCACGGGGATTAAAACTATAGTCAGTGTGGATGGGTGCTGTCAAAGCCAGATGATAGTATTGGATCTGCTCGTCTAAATCTTTAGATCTGGGTATTGCTTTGATGTCTAATTTGTTTGTCTGCATGAGCAGGATATAGATCATATCCAGGCCTTGATAAAACTCCAGGATGGATTGGTTTTTGGTCAGGCTGTGTAATACTTCGTGTAAGGAATAGGTTTTAAATAATTGCAGGTTTTGAGTCGATTCGTTATTTAAAAAAGGCAATTGATTGGTCCATCGATCCAATGAATCATGGATGTTAGCTATCCTTGATATCAAATTGACATTGTTAGGTTCATAGATTTTCCTACGATCCAGCGAGACCAGGATGTTTTTTAGAGAATCGATTTTGTCAGTTTCATAGTTTGTAGTGGCATATGATTTATTGAATGTGTTCACCCGGACAATCTCCTCTGCCAGGTTGAGCGATTTATTGCTTTCGATGAATTCGAACAATGCATGAAGGTATTGAGGATTTTGGGTGAGTTTGAAAAGCCTGGTGTTGGTATAGATCCCTTGCTCTATGATTTTTTGGTTGTATCCTACTAAAGCAGACTTATCATCTCCTATTAAAAACTTGCTTCTTTCTGCCAGGATACCATCCATAGCCCATTTGGCCAACAAAGCATGATCGATTAAGGCAGTGGTATCGCTTGAAACGGAAATTTCTATTTTTGAAAACCTGAAATACATTTCCAGGGCAGCTAATACATCCATTCTATTATATATACTTTGCCAGGAGACAAAGGGCCAATCTTTGTAATCAGGTATACCTGTAAAAAGACGAATAGCTTGGGAGATATGCATTTTTGCCAATGATGTGGAGTCCAGAACCTGGTACTCGGCAGCCAACTTCAAATGAATATTGGACAAAAGAGAAATATTGCTGGATTGATTTTTTAAGGTGATGTTCAATGATTGATTTAATAATGGAATGACCTTGTTTTTATCTCCAAATAGACTTTCATACTCAGCCTTGCGTAGGATAAGTTGAGGCATGGCTTGCATTGCAGTCAAAGAAGTCAATTTCTGATAATATGGTTCTACCACCAATCTTTGGGAACCAACAGCCAGGAGATAATCTATCCATGCATTATAATAATTGTACAAAAATCGTTGACGATATTTTTTAACCCAGGTTTTGTAATATTTAGCTTTATTCAATCGATCAAGGGCTTGCGGTAATCGGCCCAGTTTGATCAGCGCATTGGCTGAAAACACATAGGCATCGACGGGCCATCGATTGATGAGGTCAGTTTGTTTAAAGGAATCAATGGATTGGGCCAGGTACCTTTCTGCTCGTGCATATTGGCCGCCTCTAAAATAAATTTCTCCCAACCACTGATTGACTTGAGAAGGACTCCTTGGTGTGGTTTTTCGGGCAATTAACTTTTCTATGGACCCGTGATAGTCGCCTTTGTAGGCAAGATTCAAAGCACGGGTACTGAGCAACATTTCTTCATAATTGGCAGCAGCAGGATCTTTGGCTTCATGAGCTGACGATGTCATATGATCCATAATTTCTATGATGGAGTCCGCCCGGTCCAGGTAACCATATTTATTAAAATAGTCCGCCAGCAGTCCATAAGTATAAATAGAATCTGCAAATCCGGGATGGGATCCTGGTGCTAACAGTCTCGGATACTGTTTTTCAAATGCTGCAAATTGCTCATTTTCGTGCAGTTCATTGTTGAGGTAAATATACAATGGATGCATATCCTCTTTTCTCTGACCATATCCCTGAGTGATACAGTTAAGAAAAATAAATACGATAAAAAAAAACTTACGGTAAGGAAACAATCTGAATAAAACTTGTTTATCCGACTAAAGTTATGTCATATGTGTATCTGCTCCAAGTATTAAATTTTTGGACTTCTATGATCAACTGAGCTTTTTTGACACCTTTGATCCTGGTTATTTTGGGCATCAATATCGAAAAGGAATTGCCTTGGATGGTTTGGATCGATTCCACATAATTGACTACTACCTTATCTTGTGTACCCCTGGTCTTGCTGATGAGTTGGCATTTGATGTGTCTTGAGGGGTCTACATTCAATATGGGTCTTGCTGTGAACTCCAGGGTAGCTTTTGCACCTTTGGCTTGAATGGCTGCTTTGTCTTCGGATACACATGGTGGGGGCCAGCAACGCATCAAAAATTGATAGCTGTCTTTAGATTTTTCGATTAAAGTCGCTTTAGAAAATGCATTTATGACACTGTGATTTTCAAATAGTCCATTCCTGATAAAAGTAGACTCAGTGGTCAGTACATCGATAGTGTCATTGTAATATTCTATAGCTTCCAGGTCCGGTTGATTGGAGTATTTCTCCTGGTCTCTGGACTGAAGTTGGCTGCGGATCATCCACTCTTCGAGAATAAATACCTGATCATAATCGAAGGGGAATTGAATGGTAGTATTAGTTTGGTTCATAGGTAGTTGATTAATTAAAACTCACAAAATAATAAAAATCAGATTTTTATGCAAAACACCTATGATCATTATTTAGTAATTTTGAACATCTATCATGCCTATCAATCAAATTACTGTATTATTCTTTGGCCCATTGGCAGAACAAGCGGGTGTGAAAACATTACAACTTGTCGACCAACTCGATACGGATATGCTCCTCACTACATTAAAGGCTCAATATCCTTTTTTAGGTCAATCTCCTTATCAACTGGCCATGGACCTGGAGATCATAGTGGGCAATATAAAGTTTGAAAAAGATCATACCATCGCAATACTGCCTCCCTACGCCGGAGGTTGACACATTAATTAATATTATTATATGTCTGAGCATAGAATTAGAAATATATTCGTCCAGGGCCCCATTTCCCCGGCTTTTATAAGTGAAAAAATCGGAGCACATGCCAGTAAAATGAATATTGGAGGTCACAGTATATTTCTGGGCCAGGTGAGGGCCGATGTCAAAAACGGGCAAGTAGTGACTGGTATAGAATATTCGTGTTATGAGGAAATGGCACTACTAATCATGCACAAGATCAGGCAAGACATATTCGGTGAGTATGAATTGACTTGTTTGCATGTATATCATAGCTTGGGACTGGTCCCTACCGGTGAAATCTCCCTTTTTGTATTTACCTCTTCTGTTCATAGAAAACCGGCGATCGATGCTTGCGCAGCCATGGTGGAAAGGATCAAAAAGGAACTGCCCGTGTGGGGGAAAGAATTGTTGCCTGATCAAAGCCATATTTGGAAAGAAAACAATATTTAATCAGCCCCTAAAAGCTATGAAAGCATACATTGTATATGGTAGATATCACACATAAGACATTCACACTTCGTAAAGCCATTGCTACTGCTGTAGTCAAAGTTTCTAAAAAGGAAACCATGGAGGCCATCCAAAACAAGACAGTGCCCAAAGGGGATATCTT
>Ga0138256_10002872_pt1 | contig 18394 bp, 6 predicted proteins | sample KNB2016incub_MG_FD_105486 | JGI IMG/M metagenome (GOLD analysis project Ga0138256, IMG submission 105486) | Active sludge microbial communities from wastewater in Klosterneuburg, Austria - KNB2014incub_MG | ecosystem: Engineered > WWTP > Activated sludge > Unclassified | place: Austria... | reverse complement strand
TGCTTCAGCCAAAATAGTATGGGCTGAAGCCCAAGTTTGTCACACTTCAATACCCCGGCTTAAAAGCCGGGGCAATAATGACCACCTGCGTCTTAATTTAAAAGCAATTACATTCAGTATGCAACAGTTAAATAAAAATCTAAATGCACACACATCACTCACACCTCTTACGATCTTACGCTCTTACATTCTTACGCTCTTACATTCTCACGCTCTTACCTATGAAGATCTCCCACAAATTCACTATCTCCGTCATCTTCGTGACTGTAGCTATTGGTTTATCCACAACGCTTTGCGCTCAAATGCAAGTCAGCAAAGAACCGCGTCATCGCCTTGTCATCGACAACGAATACATCCGACTCCTGGACGTATGGATTGAACCGGGTGATACAACCGAATTCCATAAACATTCCACTCCCTCTGTATTCTGCTATTATACAAACACATCCATTCGAACGCAATTAAAGGGAAAGCAATGGGAAAGCAACCAGAACATTGCCGGCAAAGCCTGGTATGAATCCTTTACACCTAACGCCAAGGTGCATCGTGTAACAAATATTGATACTGCTGCAATGCATGTGATAGATGTGGAACTACTAAAAGCATATGACGCTGACCAGGCTATTCCCGACCTCCCAATGGACCTTCCCCTTCTATTTGAAAATGAAAAAGTATATGCCTATTCTGTCACCAGTGCATCACAGCTTTCCAACACCATGGTAGGACGCGGACCGATTGTCGCCGCGCTTATCTCCGGTAGCAACTTAGTATTTCTAAATGAGATGACAGGAGAAACAAATGAAATCCAACCCGGACAGTTTAAATATGTTGATCCAAATGCCTTCTTCAAGTTTACGTCAAGAGGAAAAGGATTAATACAAATGGTGCTGATTGAATTGAAATAAGGCAAGCCGGTTCCTGTTGTGTGGCAGGAACACAGCCAGCCTGCGGAGTCCTAATTGCATAGAATGAATTACTACTTGCCATTCCATGGCATAGCGGGACAATTATGGTTGACTACCGGGTAAACGCGCTAAGACCGGAGATAACGTATTTTTTTGTTGCCCTACTGGTTCCGATCCAAGAAGTTTGTGTAAAGCCATTTTGGACATTCTGGCGTATTGAGCATCTAAACCATTTTGTAATTGTATCGTGGATGTCTCCGTTTGAATACTTTTGATTTTAAATTTATGGATCAGGAATGAACTATGAATTCTGACCAGATCCAAACTGTTGCATTGGCCTTCCCAATATTTCAGTGTCCTCGATGTGAATAATTGATCTCCGCTATCCAGATAGATTGTAGAGTAATTGTTCATCGCCCTGATCATGATGATTTCACGGACATCTACTTGCCGATAGCTGCCTGAAATAAATACACTAATTATTGTTCTCGCAGGTTGAACCTGGCTGCGCTTCAATTCAGCCAACGTGGAATGAACCTTTTTCAATTGGATCTTGAGTGTTTCAATTTCCATCTGAATGGAAGATTCTGTAGCGGGGAGTCGTAGGACCTGGGCAGCTCTCATGGATAATCGTTTGTTATTGAATTTTAAGTTGGCATCCGGCAATGATCGTCAATATACTTCCTGGCTGATTTTGAACAGTACTACCAATGCCTGAGGCATTGACGTCGCGTTCAAAAATGTCAACATTATGTAACGTCAACATTCCCTGATTGAAAATCGCTCTGCCTGCAATGGCTGGGTTTACAGCGTTTACAAATAATTTTACATTTCTAAGGTTAAGGAACGATCCGGCATTAATGCTAAAAACCGGATGAGTTCCTGTTGTCTTGATCTTAACAATAGCAGCTGGGCCCTGATCTATAAAGATGTCCTTACCGATAATCAACGCAGCAGAACTGATGATGATGGTATCAGCTGCATCAAGTACATCCGGATCAAAAACAAGCGTATCACCATCACCCGCGCATGTAATAGCTTCTCTCAGTGAACCTGCGCCTGCATTATTGGTATTTGTAATTATCGAGCCAGTAATCGAAATGGAAATCGAGTCACATGGCCCATCAGATGTGCAACCTCCTTCACCTCGCACATAATACATACCACTTGCTTCAGGCATCACTTCTATTGTAAGTCCTGAACCTACCAGCGTGCCACCACAACTTCCGGTATACCACTTCCACTCTGTACCCTGATTGAGATTGCCGGCCACCATTAGATTCGTGGCATTTCCACTACATGGAATCGGATTGACATCTGCACTGACGGACGTGATCATCGGATTATCGCACCCGATAATTTCATCAGCACCGATATCCGGAGTTGTCGCATGCCGCATGTCACAATCAATATCGACCGCTACGGGTACCGGAGCACCCTTTGCATCCAGATTGGCAATGTTGATTGCTCCCGCAGTTAAATGAAGATCCGTTGAGGAAACAAATTCAGGAAGTACATTTTTTGAATTGAGATCTTTTCCTGTCAATGTCTGATAAGCAGCTAGATTGGCCAGATCACCAGATGGTGAATTGTTCAAACCTCCTGCAATGGCTATTGGGGCTCCCGGGGTGAAAAAGTTATTCCTGTTTGAATTGAGATTACTGTATGATCCACTATAGGCAAGTCCGAGTGCATAATTCTTACCAAGCGTGGAAGTCATTTCATTGACAAAGATGTTATTCTTCATTTCAATGGCGGGGTTGATGGTACCAATAGCCATTGAAAACGCAGGGGCTGAAAATGAGGATACCCCTGCCAATCTGATGGTGTTATGAAATATTTTTGTAGTCCCTACTGCTCCACCGCCAACTAAAATTGCAGCTACATAATCCATTGTAGTGGCAGCAGTGGAGTTGATTTGGAAAAGGACATTATTGCTCAATTCATTTGTAGAAGCGCCGCCGGATATGACAGCAGCCATACTAATACCAAAAGCTGATCCATCGCCAATACGAGAAATATCCCGTACGGTGTTTTGCGATATCAAACTATTGGTCACATCATTGCCGGTAAAAACATTGCTATTCGTCGATGGTAATAACCCAAGTACTATTCCGGCAACGGACCTGGTGCTGTTACTTATATTCCTGATCGTATTTCCGGATAATTGAACATTGTTTTCAAAACCGAGAAATATACCGGCAACAGCTGTATTGGCTGAAGAGGTGAGGTCTATATTGTTGAGTTGGATGATGGTGCCTTGATTTTTATTGCTTCTGTTTTCACCCTGACTGTATATTCCAAATTGCACTTTGCTGATCGCATTGTTGATATAGGAATTGTTGTCATTATCCTTGCCCAATGAACTGGTCGTCACAGTCTGGTCCGTAGACGCTATACCAAAAACTGTTGCCGATGTGGCATTCCCTTCGATGTTGCAGTTTTTGATAACATTATTTGTTGAAGGATTTCCAGGTGCACTTCGTAGGTTAATAATACTGGCGCCGGTACTCAAGTTTTTAAAGGTCAGATCTCTTGTTGCCTGTGTTAAAGGGCACAATGTATTGATAGTATTATTCAATGATCCGTCTATAATGACTCGATCAGCTCCGTTGAGAATAATCAAAGAGGCGGCAGTATTATTACTTACGAGCCTTGGCCCACCTTCTGGTTTGATTGTTACTGTAAACGGAGCTGCGAATGCAGAAAGCGTAATGGCACCATTCTCAGCAATGAGGTCTGAAGTGATCTGTAACAAAAGATTGCCAGTTAAGATACGGTCATTGATGGCCTTGAATGCTCCACTTGCATTATTATTCGTCAGCGAAGAGAAATCACAACCTGAAGCGCAAACGGTCTTTGTGCCTGAAAGTGTGTCAACGATGGCATATGACTTGACGGTTCCGCTGACAGGAAACTGGGCGGTCATCAATGCCACAGAAGCAGGTGTCACTGTGAAAATGGCTGTGTTTTTACCAACATTAGGCATTGCTACTGCATCTGCAGCCACCACAAAATAATGGATCAAATCTCCCGCAGAAACACTACCGGCATTCAGCAAACTATAATTGATCGTAAAGTCAAATGGCGATGTTGTTCCATTGGCCTCTACATATTTCCATCCTGCATCTGTATTTGGATCAGTGCTTTTCTTGAAATACAGTCGGGGTCTGAGCCCGGCAGTCGTTTCAATGCCATTTGCGTCTGTAATCTGAACATTACTGAACGCCCTTGACGCCTTTGCATAATCAACTGTAAGATCGCTATAGGTGATGACCGGTGGTATCCTGTCTTCGCCCATAAAGTTGCCAGCATCTGCACCTATATCAGTAGGTGAAAGAGAACTTCTGACCGCATTGTCGTAATCTGTATCGTAACCCAATATAGCGACACCATTTCCTTCAGCCGGCGAAATGACCGTGGCATCGATATGCAGATCAAACAGTGTAGCATTTCCTGTTGGGTTGATAAATTTAGGGTCAACCGCCTGACTTTGCACATCCTGAAATGTAGAAGTTCGTATCCCGTCGATCGTGGTCTTGTCAACACTGACTATGCTCGCTAAAAAACCATTGGTACCTGTTACATGATATATATTATTGTCTTCCACTAAACCAGTGAAATTTGAAAGTGATAATGCATAGTGCTTTCCTCCGGTGGTGACATTCGATCTTGCATTATAGAATATATTATTTCGTATATTCTTAACACTATTTTCAATTCTCGCACCATACGAATTTGTAGCTGTAGTTCCGGTAACACTCCCTCCGATATAAATGCTATTAAAGTATATATTGGCTTCCGTTGTAGTCGATACCAAATAAATCCCTGCAATTGCACCTGACGCTTCAATACTTGTACCGTCGGCATATAGTCCTAACCGGATCATATTGTTGACTATATTGACCGAACCAGTTTGTACTTGTATACCATTTACCTGAAGGAAAGCTAAACCTGGCACAAGGCTATGAATTTTATTTCCCACAACATTGGTGAATGAAGTTGAGCCTACATTCAAATATATACCGCTCGAATGTGACGTGCTGTTCTGCATATTGTAAATTTCATTGTACCGAATGCTGTGACCTGAGCCTCCATTCATTACAATGCCACGAAACAAGGCACTCTTCAGATTACGAATAGTATTGCTATCTACAATGGATATGGCTCCTGCGCTGAATAATCCATCCATCAGTCTATTCGCCGTCGTTGTATTATTTTGTATAGAGCCAGGAATATTACCTCCAATACTATTATGCTTACAAGTCCAACTATAGAGTGTGGTCGCAGCCGCTGTGATCCCCCTGAAATCAATACCCCCGGTACTTCCTTCGATCAGAGAGATACCACCTATTTTATTGTGTGTGGTCGTTAGGTTGCCACCGGAAGCATTACATATCCCTACGACAAGGCTTCCAGAGGTAGATGTTGTTGAATAAGTGATACTACCCAATGCAGATGTGTCACCTATGATATTATCAGTCACGTTCACAATCCCGGAATTGACAAATATTCCGGTAAAAGGTGAGGTACTGACAGCGTTTCCACTCATCGCTCCTGAAATAGCAATACTTTTTATGATGTTCCCGGATATGGCAGACTCTGTTGAAACTGAAGTAAGGAGAATAATCGGGTAAACCTTTGTATTGGCTACGCCTGTTATGGAATAGATCCCTCCATGAGACGGATCTGATCCCCCAATGACATTGCCGGTAATGATGGCACCAGAACTAGCCTGAATGCAAACATGTGTGGATCCTCCGATTTTAACCCGCGGGGCTGTCTGGAAAAAGTGATTATTACTAATCAAAACATTTAGACAACTGCCTCCAACGATCAGTCCTGCGCAGACCCCATTGGCCGCAAAATAATCTTTAATGTAATTACTGTCTATGACAATATGGTTGTTTATTGGAGTCGATCCAGATACGTAAATAGCATTCGTTGGTGTAATCCCCCCTGCTGCCCCAATCGTGTTTTTGACAAGCATGATATTATCATTACCTGTTGCAATTGCAATAGACGAAATATATACAGTCCCAGAAAATAATGCAGTCGACGAACCTGATATTGTGCAGTTTCTAACCGTGCAGGATCGGGAATCATTTCTAAATTGAACGGTTGATGTACCGGTTGTTCCGGAAGTGCTGGTATTGGTGATAAATAAAGAATCTCCACCGATGTTTCTACCATCGACCATGACGCTGTCTGCACCATTAAAATCAATCAACGCTTTTCCAGCAACCGAAGCACCACTGACGACACGTGTCAACCCACCTGCTGGTCTAATGGTCACTGCATAACCAGGTGTAAAGGCATTGAGCGGATGTGTCCCGGTTTCTGCGAGCAGATTGTCCCGAACCTCCAAAAGAAGATTCCCTGCTACAATAGACGTATTGATATCATTAAACACCCCTCCCGTGTTCGTCAACGATGTATAATCACAACCTGAAGCACATATTGTCTTTGTCCCTGAAATTTCTGCTTTGATTGGATAACTATTAATCATTTCGATAATTGGAAATTCAGGCACCCCCAGGTTTACACTTGTCGGAACACTTGACGTATTACCATCATCCATAGCTACATGTGGAGTCATAGCCAGATCCTGGGCTATCACGAAATACTGAATAGTATCCAATGGCATGACCATTCCGGCATTGAGGAGAGCATAGTCGATCTCAAAACTAAAAGGTGATGCCAGAGAAGAGCTTTCCATAAATTTCCAACCAGTGGCATCATTCGGATCAGTCTTCTTTTTATAGTACACTCTTGGCTTTGTACCCATCGATATATTAACCCCGCTTTGAGCTGTAATGGATACATTAGAAAGTGTCCTGTTCGAAAGTGAAACAGTTTCGTTCATTCGCTCATAACTGATAAGTGGAGAAACAAAGTCGCCTTCATCCGCACCTATATCCGGTGTTATGGACCTGCTTTGTCCATCTATATCCAATACAATTTCTGTAAGTGGATTTCCTCTGGCTTCTGCAATTGAATTTTTACCAGGTAGGATATGAAGATCACCAGTACTACTGCTACCTGCTGCCATACTGAAATGAGGGTTCTCAGCATAACTGTTTTGGTCAACGAATCTATTTAAAGTAAGAGCCAAAGCAATCCATGCCTGTAAACTCAAGACATCGCCTGACGAATAGAATGCAAAGACATTTCCGTTTCCACCCGTATTGAAATATATATTATGGTTCAGATTGTTTGACATTGTGCCCGAAAAGAATTGCAGATTATAGTGCTTTGCACCTGTGCTTGCATTTTGACGCCCATTTGAAAAAATATTGTTTCTGATCTCATAGACAGCCGTATTGCTTCGTTTGAAAGCGGCTGTAGTAAACGAACTACTCAGCACACCGGTGCCACCTATGTATATACTATTATGAAAAAGTTTAGGGCTGCCGGTTTCATCCACAATGCCAAATATCTCACTAGGTATTGTCATCGAACTTCCATCAATTTTAAGGCCCAATCGGATCATGTTATTGGAGCACGTATTATTACCTTGAGATAACCGAATACCCACAATGGTCTGGCTTGAATTCAACGTCTCAAAAGAATGAATTTGGTTTCTATCAATCGTAGCCACAAATCCGACGCCAGTACTAGTCTGTACATGAATCCCGATATTGTTGACTGCGACCGAAGAAACCGTAGTCCCGCTTAAATTATATATCCGGTTTCTGACAATAGTATCAGCTGATGAGGAATTTATAAAAATACCTGCCAGATTGACACTTCCTGAGATACTGGAATTACTGCTGAGATTTCTGATGACGTTATCAGAAATAAAGGAAGCTGTGCTAGCAAGGTTTGAGATTCCACGTACAAATGCATTGTTCGATGATAAGGACTGCAGCGAATTGGCGACCTGCCCGCCAATTGTATTAAATCTGCATTTCAAAATGGCATTTGTAACCGTTTGTATGCCATAAATACCAGTCCCTCCGGTGCCACTCAAAGCAGCCGTAATACCTCCAATGTGATTATTTGAGATATCAGCTTTGGTGGTAGCTCCGGAAATATAAAATCCAATGATTTCATTTATGGTAGATGAGCTACTGGAATATGAAATGTTAGCATTCGTCAGCGAATCACCAATGATATTTCCAGTTACGGTCCCAATATTCACTACGCCACCCAGTATCCTGAATATGACCAGTGGTGCAGTCGTAGTAGCTCCAGCCAAAGGACCGGTAAATGATAAACTGGATATTCTGTTTCCTTGTATTTCTGTTGGGGCAGAGGCTGTGCCCGCACTCACATCTACAGGATACCACTTTGATGAGGCTAATCCCACAATGCTATACACCCCTGTACTATTGCTATCATTGTAGCCAATGGTATTATTTATAATCTGTGATCCACTGCCCCCTGATAATACTATCCCGGAATGTGTAAAGCTATTGTTAGCAAAAGTTCTTGTTGCAGTCTGATATAGTTTATTATTAAGGATAGACCATCCCGTCCCGGTTTCCAGATAAATGCCTGCTGACGATTTGGTCGGGGAAAAGAAATCATAAAGACGGTTTCCAGTGATTATATTGTTGGTGTGGGCGGTACTATTAAAACTGTAAATCATCACATTTGGAAGGTTGGCTCCTGCCGGCCCGAGATCACAATCCTCAATTAAATTATTACTATTTCCAGTAGTGGTATGATTGAAGAAAACAACTCCACCTCCTGAGCCAATAGGGACTAATGAGGAACCAAGTACACGGCAACGAAGAATGCTGTTTCCTGACGCGCCATTGCTAAATCGGATGGTAGATGTTCCTGCTGAGATCGACGTGGATAGATTTGAAATGGTCAGTGAATCTCCACCACTACGAATCCCATCTATGGTGACATTGTCAGCACCATTTAATCCAATCAATGGAGTACCATTGGCTGCAGTTCCGCTAATAGTGCGATGCATACCTCCAAATGGTCTGATCAGGATATGCTTATTGATGGTGTATGCATTCAAAGAATGGGTACCCAATTCTACGGTGAGATCACCTTCTATCCGGATCGTCAGGCTATCCGTCACGATAGCGTTGTTGATCGCTTCAAATATTCCGCCTGTATTGGTCAATGTAGGATAATCACATCCGGATGCACAAACAGTCTTGATCCCCTCGATCGATGCTTTGATCACATACGCATTGATGCTATTGGTTAATGGAAAGTGACTGGCATCCAAAGCTACCGAGACAGGTGTAAGTGTCAGAAGTCCTGCAAGGAATCCAACATTGGGTGTCATGACCATATCCTGTGCAATCACAAAATACTGAATCGTATCTCCAACCATAGGGGAGCCTCCATTAAGCAACGCATAGTCAAGATCAAAATCAAATGGCGAAGTAGTTCCGTTCGCTTCGACATACTTCCATCCATCCGTAGCATTCGTATTATCGTTGTACGTATTGGCCTGGGATTTCTTTTTAAAATAAACCCTTGGCTTGAGTCCACCAGAAACCTCGACATTACTGATATCTGAGATGCTTACATTGCTTAGGTTTGTGTTCGTCAGGGAGACGGTATTTACCAATGGTGTATAACTAATCCTTGGACCAACAACATCGACCAATATAAAATCTCCTTCATCTGCTCCGATATCAGGCAATGTACCTGTGCCTGTATAGCCCATGTTTCCTGCTCGAATGACACCATCAAAATCAGAAGTAATCCCAGCAACTTGCAACCCGCCACTCTCAATCCGCGTGGCTACAGACGTATTGATATGCAGAAAATCGGCCGATGTTCCATCTGTAGAAATAAAAGTTGGCAGTTCCGACACGGAGTGTACATCTGCCGGGTAGATTCTTGCCTGGAAAGCACTCAGTGTCTGGTCTTTAATACTTTCTGAATTATATAATATTACTCTTTGAGAACCTGGAACACCGGCATACAGCACGTTGCTGTTTGTGCTTGTCTTATATAGTTCAGGAGTCAGTCCGATATTTCTGAAAACTGAAGTCAGCCCGGCCCCGTTAGGTGTTGAGGAATTGACAAAAATATTATTTCTTAAATCGAGTCTTATAAAGTTAGTTCCGACCGACGTCGTCAGAATGGATGTACCAAAACTCCCACCAGCACCAGTGGCATTGAGATAAACAGTATTGAAGTAAAAATTATAATCACTTGCATCAGAGGAGGAACCGAAATCAATAGCTCTGATCATATTGTCAGCATTCCCCAAAGGTGCCTTGAGATCACCTATATAATTGTTGTGAACCGTGCAAGGGCCATTATTTGTAGATCCCTTGCCTAATCTTAACCCTGTTACAATACCTGCACTAAAATTTGTCTGTATTCCATAAATCTTATTTCTAAAAATACTTGAAGTCGTTGATCCACTATTGACAGAACACTGCATGGCCGTGATCGTTGAACTCGTGGAAGTTAGGTTTTGGAGAGTATTTCGACTGATAGTCGCTATGGTGTGGCTACCCCCGTAGTTCAATCCAGTCATCGATGCGACTGCAGTTATACCCGATAATAGATTTGAATCCAGGACTGCAGAAATGCCAGTACCAGTGTTGTTGATCCCGATGAATGCGAAAGGATTCGTAAAGTTAGACAAGATATTTCTTGAAATATTGACTATAGTAGCTGCTGTTACTGTAATACCCAGGTTGCCCTGACCACTATTCCCGCCTGCGGTCCAATTGGAAAGTACATTATCAGTGATAGTACAGGACTGGCCCATTCCGTAGGTAAACCCTGCAATTCGGCTGGTTCCGAAACTAGTGATATTAGAAAAGTTATTGTTACTGATGACCATGCTTGAATTAGCCCCGGCAGAGGCTCCTGAAGCTGTTTCAAAAAGAAAAATATCCCCAGCAGTCCCTGATTTGGAAAACGTCCCGACTATCTCATTGCCGGTGACGATATATACACAGTTCGCCGGTGAATTGCTGGATCGCCTGATGAAATATACCGACGAAGAGGTATTTAAAACAATATTTCTGAAAAGATTATTACTGATGATCACTGAGGGTATGGAGGCACCGGATACAGTTATAAAATTCACACTTACTGAAACAGTGGTTGCGTAATTGATTCCATAAAACTGGTTGCCGGAAATAGATACCGCGCTCATACCGCCACCGGCAAAGTTGCTGATACCGCTAAAACCCGGGGCAGTAGTGCCCGTTAAAAGAGCTGCCGGACCTTCCTCGTTTCCAAATAGATTATTACTGATGTTGATACTGGATACAACAGAGCCTCCATTCGAAATACCGGTAATCGTTCCTCCCGTAGTTGCGCTCATGCAGCCCCTGATGAGGTTTCCTGTGATATTTAAAATGCCTACATTGGCTGCATTGAAAATACCGGTCAGAAAGGTCGTTGAAGAAGTGGTTGCCAGCTTACACTTTATAAGGCTATTATCTGTGATATTGAGTGTAAGTCCGGGAGCCGTACCACTGCCTGTTGCATGTATGCCCATCAAATCACTTAACGTCGCAGAATATGTAAGGGTCAACAAGTTTTTTGAAATGGTAGTGGTGGTCGTTCCTGTAGGGTCGGCTGTAAATACTTTATAAATTCCCCTTGCCCCGGTGAACGATCCGGATGAAGTGATATCATTGCTGATGAGTGTGTTGTTGGAAATAATTTCATTGATTTGGTTAGTGGATTGAATACCAAAATTCAGGTCCGGATGGGACGCATACATCACCGAAGTTTTGGCCTTTCCGAATTCTGTAATACGATTTCCTGTTCCTGCGACAGGACCACCTAATTCGTTGTCTGTATCAAAATTACCACCGACTCCACTACCTGTAAATGATATACCAAAATTCACATTGGTGATGGTGTTGTTATGGATTTTATTATGACTGTTTGTTCCTGAAAAAACGGTTGGATCCGTTCCGATTAAAAACGAGGTAGTGCTATGTCTTACATTACTATAAATGCCAAACGTATTCCGGTCCAAAGCACTGACACGCAATGAGATTATATTGTTCCGGATGATATTATATTGACAACCATTGGTCACTGAGGCAGCAAGCAATGCAATACCCCACTCCGTAACCGTATTGGTACCATCGGAGACATTAGTGGCAGATGGGTTTTCCATCATGACAAATTGCTCCAACGTCAGATAGTCTGCACCTTCCAGCCTAAATATGGCGTCCATGTATTTGCCTGGAATTTGGGCATTAGAACCAAGGATAGTATTGTTGTTTCCACGAAGGGTGATCGTATTGGCTGCAGTGCCCTGGGCAGTGATGATGTAACCACCTGCCGGAGCAGTCTGATCTGCATTGACATCAATAATGATAGGTGCAGAAATCGTTGCTGCATTGAGGGCCATAATCGCATCGGCAAGGGAAGGATAGGAGGCCGCTAAGCCTGATGCTCCATTTGTTGTTACCTGGCAATGCGCACTTACAGCCAGAATTAAAAATGCAAGGACGGCAATTGAATATCTGATTGAGCTCATCTTGGGAGTGATTTGGGTTGTATGCAATATCTCCCAAAGATGAAATTTCATCTATCACTGGTCAATAGCTAGATATAGACATAAGCAGGTCAGGAAAACGAAACGCTATAATGATCCGGAAGGCTCGTGATCTCAAGGATCATTTTCGTGTGTCCGGCTTCCTTAATAGCTTCCTTCATGCGGGATTTAATGTTGATCAGGGTGTCTTTAACAATCTCCGTGGACAATGAAGACTGGTAATATTCTGAGTCAATACTGTATTCAACTACCATATCATGCGGGTGGAGTATTTCCTGACTGTAATTTCTGATCCGGATCAGCAGCGCCTCATGCATTTCCTCCACAGGCGTGCTGGCCAACCATATGATATCTCCGATATCTTCCATGATTTGCTGGCTCTGCATAGCTATCCGATGGATATATTCCTTACTCTTATGCGGATTGGATTCTGATACTTTAGCAGCCAGATCAGCATATACGTGGATACTGCTGAGACTAGCCCCCACCTCATACTGAAGATGCTTGTTGACAGTAGCCTGGGCCTGTTTGAGATTTACTTCCTTTTGCAGACTGGCATGTCGCTCTTCCAATAGTGCCTTATTCTTTTCGCTCTCCAGGGCCAGAAGATGCTGCGTCTCGATCTTCTCCTGTTGGATCAGATAACTTCTGTACCCCAACGCTGATGAGAACAAAAGGATATCGAGTAAACAACCAATAAAGTAGATATCATATTCACGTAATCCCCAGGTTGTATAATCAAAGTAGATAAAACACAATGTCAACAAACTGCAAAAAGCGTAAACGATCCCCCCCGCTATGATCAATCTGACGAATACGGTCTTGCGTATACGCAGCGCCTCCAATAAGCCCAGAAACGCAAAGACCAGTAGAATCAATTTAGTGATGAAAAAATAGGTCTTGGAGATCGCCGTTTCATCCGTAAACAAAACTTTATATACATGGATCAGCAAGAAAAGGCCAATGCTGCTATAAAAACCAATCACCGCAAACCTGACAAGCCTCGCGTTATTGTTAATCTCCATGACCCTTGCAATAAAGAACACATAACTAAACAACATGTAGAGGATCAGCGGATGATCCATGACATACGCAAAAGAAAAAGTGTCATTAAGGAACGTGTCAAAATGCGTCCAACGCCTGAAAGACAGGTACACGACTAGAGAAAATAAATAATTGGAATACAACAGGATATACCTGTCACGCTGCTGCAAATAGAGAATAAAATGGTAAACGAACATGATCGCCGAAGCACCCAGTACAAACCACTCGATGATATGTTGATTTTCCTGAACCAATGATCATAAGTTTGCCTTGCTTTTCAGCGCATAGGATACGGCCTCACCGAGCGAGTGAACCTGAAGCTTTTCGTATATCTTCTTGATATGATTATTGACAGTTCCATAACTGATCTGCATTCGTTCGGCTATCATTTTATAACTGTCCCCTTCCGAGAGAAAAGTAAGTACTTCGCGCTCCCGTGGGCTGAGACTCTCCATCTTTTCATCACTTTGCGCCGGCTTATTGATATATTTCAATACCTGCAGTGCAACACTTGGTGTCATAAAGGCTCCTCCGTTATGCACTTCATTGATGCTGTCAATGATGCTTGCAATAGAAGCCTTTTTCAGGATATAGCCTTCTGCCCCGTTTTTAAGTGCACTGAAGATTTTATCGTTGTCCTCATACACTGTCTGCATGATGACTTTGATTCCGGGGTATTTGCTTTTAATCCTTCTGACTCCTTCAATACCATCTGTATCAGGCATTTCGATATCCATCAGTACTATATCTGGAAGTGCACCCGCCATATCCTCCTCGACTTGCGTGCAATTGGCCGCGCTGCCTGCATACTCCATTGAATCGGTCAGATCCAACAGGGCTATGAGGCTGTCCCGGCGCGCTTCATTGTCATCATAGATAAATACACGTGTCATAGGGTAAATTTAAAGCTATAAAGCCGCACTACTTATGCCTAATACTAGCCATTGGAATGGTGACCTCAATAGATGTCCCCTTGCCTGGAGCGGAAAGAAGCCAAAAAACACCACCGATATCTTCACTACGCTTTTTCATGTTGCCAAGGCCATTCCCGTTCCTGGCTATATCAACATCAATTCCTATCCCATTGTCTTCAATCCGGACTTCAACATTCTCTGTAGTTGTATTTACCGCAATACCGACCAGCGATGCTTTGCTGTATTTCGCACTGTTGTGAATAGCTTCTTTGATGATAAGCAGGATATTTTTTCGGATGAACGGATCTTTCAGGAGCTCATCCACATCAGGATTTACATCGACGGTGTAGCCAACATTTTTTCCTGACAATAACTCTACCGCATAATCCATGATCCGGCTTCTCAGGGTTGTTTTGTCAGGATTATGGGGTTTTAGACTCCAGATGATATCTTCTATCCGCGTCATCAATTCCCTGGTCTGAACAGAAATCTTATGCACGATCTCATGACTCTTTTCAGGTCTTGATTCATAATATTTATCTGCCAGTTCGCTGTACACAGAGATACTGCTCAAGGTCGATCCAATATCATCATGCAGGTCAGCGCTGATACGCTCATGCTCTTTAAGTATGGCTAGCTCTTTTTCAAGTTTATTCTTCTGTTCATTCCATTTCTGCGCGAGCCATAGGTTTATCCAGACATACAATACAGCAATGATGGAAAGCGCTACCAGGATTCTAAACCAAATCGTCTGCCACCAGAATGCAGCAATTTCAAAGTAAAACGTTTTTCCTTGTTCCGACCAGATACCATTACTATCAGATGCGAGCACATTGAATGCATACTTTCCTGGTTTGAGATTGACATATCTGGCACTACATGGATTTTCTACGATTTTCCATGCTTTATCCACACCCTCCATCTTATATTTTAACTTGCAAAGTTTACTGTTGTAATAATCGATCGCTAAAAAATGAAATTCAATAAGCGAACTCCCTGCTTTTAAAACCTTTGCATTGTGTAGTTGGTCATGACCGAAAGGATTGATTTCTTCATCATTATGAATTGAGGTAAACTGAACAATTGGCGGTGACAACTTCCTATTGAAAAAAGAAGGATGCACGGCTGTGATACCATTCACTCCTCCAAACAGGATCCTTCCATCCCTGGCTACACATACAGCATGCCGGTTATACTCCCGCCCTTGCTGGCCCGGGTAGTCAGTAAATTGTTGAATAATCTGTGTCTCGAGATCATAACTGCATAGACCTTTGTTGGTACTCAACCACAACCTTCCATCATTATCAGGTGCAATAGCATACACCGTATTATTGGATAATCCATCTTTTGTGGTGAACCACTTGATAATCTTCAGTGATGCAGTATTGAATTGCAACAAGCCGGCGGTAGTACCCATCCAGAGAATGCTGTCATTCTCTTCATAGACATGACGTGGAATGAAAGTCTCAGGAAATGAATACACCCTTTCATAGGAAGCTGATACCTTTCTTACAATATTGACACCATAGATAGCTGAATAAAGAAACAATTGATCATGCCGGTCCTGATAGGCAAACTGCTGTACTTCTGCGAATTCAGGAATATCAGCCAGGACAAACGTTAAATCATTTTTATTCTTTTCCTTTTTATAGAGGCCCCACATAGAGGCACAAAGTATATTCCCGGACTGGTCAGAAGTGTAGTAATGAAAATCAGCATTAACGGGGCTGGGATGATCGGTGTTTCTTCCGTCGAGATTTTTACCAAACTTGTTATGACGAATCTCATAAGTCTTTACTCCACTATCTCCAAAATACAATACTTGCTGTTCGTCAATAAAGATGCCGGCACTATTGATATTTTCAGTCCCGGGCAGGGTACGAATATATTCCAGTCGTTCATTGAGTTCAATAATTCCCTTCTTAAGAACATTACACCAAAAATGGCCGTTTTCATCTTCTACAATGCCCCTGATAAAATTGGATGTTTTAAAACGCTCTGCTTCTTTACCAGAAAAATGAGATGTAAATAATGATCCGCCCAGGTAGGCATAATCAACACCTTTACCCCAACTTGACGCCCATAGGTGATTGTCCCTGATAGTAAAAATGTTGATATAATTGGCCATTAGTCCATCAGGTATACCAGGCTCATGAAAGATATGGTCGGCTTCAATGCCTGACTTTTCATCTACTATATGAAGGCCACTTTCTTGTGAACTCAAATAGAGCAATCCGTCCTTTCGTTCAAACCATGAAATTTGATAGTCAGCTTTATACATGGAAATAATCCTTCCTGTTTTACTATCAAAAGAATAAAATATAGAAGGATGCTTCTTTTCATCGCCGAAAAATACCGGATGGTCGTTGCATAGCATATCGAATTGATCGCCATTACGTCTGAATGTATATGGGGTACCTTCTACACCAACCAAATGCTTCGTAACCCACTGCCATGATTGATCGCTCTTTTGCTCCATCATGGATACGGCGTGACCCTTCTCCCTATCGACCCAATGAAAATATAGGATTTCTGCAAAATGAGTTGCCTCCCTGGGTATAGGCATAGGCCGGATTGAATCTGTTCCCTGTATTGGCTGAAAGAAAAAAGGGATAAACGTTTCTTTGTAGGAATCAAAAATATAACAACGTGGAAAAGCCATGGTACTACAAAAAATCATCCCTTCCTTTTCGGCAGATGGGTAATAAGAATCTTTGGCGATCTCCTTATCCTGAAGGGATCCCCCTTTATGGGAGTAAGTGAAAAACCGGTTTTGCTGATAATCAAATTTAATCAATGCTTCTATTGATCCCAACCAGATATTTCCCTTGCTATCCTCAATGATCGAGTTAGTCGTAGATATAATGCCAAGCCCGGGAGCGATTTCATCATTGCTGAGTACTTCAACGCCATCAAATCTGTTGATCCCGTCATAGGTGGTCATCCATATAAATCCATGGCTGTCCTTTAAAATACAAGTGACCACGCCTTGCGAGAGACCATCCTCCGGAGTGATATGCCGGAATGGAAGGTTAGCATATTGCGCTGTAGTCTGATTGCTACATAAGCAAATCAAAAATAGATTGTAGAAAATAAATCGCACACGCGCAACCAATGAAATACCCGCCACCTATGTATCTTTCTTTATTTATCAAATGTAAACAAAGGATCGATATCCCAGCCTGGCATAAACGGTCTCAATTGTTTGAGTAGGAGACCTGCATCCAATCGGTTCCATTCCATATCAATTGGATCATATCCCCTCCTTGCATAGTTATCGTCCCAGTGGTGTTTGCATTGCTGAAGACTCCATCCAAAATCTCAAACCCTTCGAGTCCGATCTCGTTGCACTCGATGTAGAGGATCTGCCCGACCTCCAATCCATCTGAGAGGACAATTGTTCGGTTTTCAGTGGCACTACTGTTCGATGAAAGACGTAAATAACTTGAGTTGCCAACAGTGACAGACTGATCATCGCCAGTGATGGCAACATTTCCAAGGTCATTGAGGGTTAAGGCCCCATTCACATGGAGCTTTGTCAATGGATCAGTCACACCGAGACCAAGATCACCATCATCCTGCAAGACCATACGGATATTATTGGCATTGTTTCGCCATTGGTAATCAGCTGTAGCGCTAAAATTTCTGAACTTCATATCACCATCAAAGACAATATTGGCATAGTCTGCATTGGCTGCAGATTCTAGTCTGAGATGGGCATCAAAAGATGGAGCTATACCCTTGATATGCAACGCAGCCAGTGGCACATTCATATTAATACCTGTCAGGCCGGTATTGTCAACAAAGAATGTGCTGACACCATTGTCCTGGATATCAAAATCACCAGTAGAGGACAAATTGACGATTGTATTTTGGGCCCCGTTATTCAGAATTGTAAATGCATTGCTTCCCTGTGTGAGTGTCCTTGGATTAGCGAGTGTGCCGTTTGTATTGTAAATGTTATCTGTATTCAATGTACCAGCACCTACCCATGATGCATTTCCTAAGCCATCACTTTGCATGACCATACCATTATCAGCACCAGTTGTCATTTGAAAATTTGTCGT